>Ga0210385_10000040_pt1 | contig 189317 bp, 153 predicted proteins | sample IncBWH26OmetaG_FD_160107 | JGI IMG/M metagenome (GOLD analysis project Ga0210385, IMG submission 160107) | Forest soil microbial communities from Barre Woods Harvard Forest LTER site, Petersham, Massachusetts, United States - Inc-BW-H-26-O ...
TTGCCGTTACCGCCGAAGATCGCGAAGTCGCAGAGCAAACCCTCACCAAGGAAATCGCCCGCCTCTCTGAGCTCGTCAACGGACTGCTTCAGGTCACGCGCGCCGAGGGAGATCGCGCAGCACTCGATCTCAAGGAGATTTCCCTCCGCGACCTGCTCGCCGACATCGTGGGAGATTGCCAGCTTGAAGCCAGACAGCGCGGCTGCGAAATTCTGCTTGCCTGCGGCATGGGTCCGGCCGTCAAAGGCAACTACGAACTGATGCGGCGCGCCGTCGAAAATGTTCTGCGCAATGCCGTTCGTTACGCTCCCGAGGGCACGCCCGTCGAAGTCAAGCTCGACTACGAGCTCGACGCCACCCGCATCTCTATTCGCGACTTCGGCCCCGGCGTCCCCGAAGAAGCTCTCGCCAAGCTCTTCCAGCCCTTCTTCCGCGTCGACGCCTCGCGCGATGCCGCCACCGGCGGCAGCGGCCTTGGCCTTTCCATTGCAGAAAGAGCCATCTCCCTTCACTGCGGCTCAATCGGCGCACGCAATGCCGGCCCCGGCCTTCTTGTCACCATTTCCCTGCCAACTTCCGAGTGCGTAAGGAATTAAGCCCTTCCAGCCATCCCTTTCCAGGCCACGCTTTCGCCTCGGGCCCCTGTCCCTATCGGCCGTCTGTACCAGACATTTACAAAACTTAAGCGTACGGCGACCCGAAATCTCTTCTACTTGAATTCAGACATCCAGCCTGTACCAACCGAGTCGGGGTGCCCGTCAGGCCGGTTCCAGATCCACCGGGAATGCCCAACCGTCCGTCGATTGCGGATTCTCAACCTTCGGCGGGAAACACCCGGCAATGGACTGGGGAGATAGAGGAGAAAAACAATGACCGAAGATCAAAAACTCGTCCGGCTTTGCATGCGCGGCAATGAAGAAGCATGGGCGCAGTTTGTGGCCGGCCATGAAAAGTTGATTTTTGGCATCTGCTATCGCTTTGCCGGCCCCGACGAAGACCTCGACGATCTCGCGCAGGAAGCCCTCATCAAAATCTGGTCGAATTTGCGCAGTTACAGCCCCGCGCGCGGAACCCTCAACAAGTGGGTCGCCGCCGTCACGCGCAACGCCTGCGTCGACCGCTATCGAAAGAATGGAAAACAGCGCAGGACCGAATCCATCGATGCGTCCCTGGAACATTCCGATTCCATCGCCTTCGGCCATTTCGTTGATTCCGGCCCCACACCCCACGACATCGCCGCGGCCAACGAGCTCGCCGAGATCGTCCTTCATCACGCCGAAAAAATCTCCCCGGAAATGTGGACCGTCGTCCGCATGCGATTCCTCCACGAGCTCGACAATGGCGAAATCGCAAAGAAGCTGCGCATTCCCGAAGGCACAGTCAAGTCCAGAATCAACCGCGGCCGCGCACAGCTCACCGCCCTCCTGCGCCCCGTCCAAATGGCCCTCGGCGCAGCCTGAGTTCACCGTCCGCTGACACTTAAGCTCAGCAACCTGTGGTTAAAGGTGGGTGATAGTGACCTGGTTGGATACATGCTTCGGAGCTCGTGCCCTACCCTGCGACAGCTCATCGCGAATATTTGAAAGCTCGGCGAGGAGCTTTGGTATCTCACTGTTTTCCAGCGGACAGAGGCGATAACCGCAAGTGTCGCCGACCGCGAAGTCTTCGAAGCGCCCAGAGGGTTGCTGAAACTCAGTAGACCCATCAGGGCAGTTCCCCACATCGATAAATGCGTAGCCCCAATCGAGATCAAACGTCGCTTCTAAGAGCGGTAAGCCTGGCCATCGCAAGCCTTCGCCCTCATTGAGAAATTCTGTCTCTACTGCGAGCAATGAGTTCTTCGAGGAAGAAGCACTAAGGAGGAAGGCTTGTGGTGGCCTTGGCAGCTCGCTGCGCTCCCTACAAATCTTTTCAATCTCAGAACTTGATAAATGCGAGATACCGCGAAAAAGCAGTTCAGTTCTGCTCGTGCTCACTCGTCTCACCTGTCTTTTAAACCGTTGCCACCCAGGAAACCTGAATCAGCGTTCTCTCCGCCTTCTTGAACTGAAGCGTGCATGATAAGGGATTCTTAAAGACCGAATGGGAAGGCGTCTCCCGGAAGTTCTTCACAACGAACAAGTAGAACCGCTCTCCAAGTGCCGACGCAACGTTGTACTCCTTTGGCGTCATTAAAAGGCTCCCAGTCTGTGCCTTGAGTCCCTTTACCTCGACAGCCAGGAAGTCGTCGTGACGCTGATCCTTCCAGAGCCGAAAATCATATCCGCACCCGAAGCGGGTTGTGTTCTCCGCGGAGTAACCTTCGAACTCGGGCAGACTCTTGTGTACAGACTCGAAGTAGCATTCCGCAGCAACGCCCGTTATCAATCGCTGTGCGAAAATCGATGTCCCGTCATCTCGCGCGTCCGCTGGCTCCATTTGACTTAACAGGTTTTGATCGAATCCGAAGAAGGACTTCACCAGCCCGGTAAACGAGTCGAAATCCAAATCCTTGAAACGCTCGTACATCTCAAGGCAATATTCACGCGTGGGCCTCTTATGCCATCCCTTCCGGGAATTTGGGAATATTGGGTCAAATTCGTCCCGATAATTCTTTACGGATGCCGGCTTCGAACCCAATGCATAGCCGATAACATTGAAAGCCTCTGCGAAATTTTCAAAGCCAAGATTCTGAAGACCTAGCAAATCGAACTTGGATAGATATAGGCCGGAAATAATCAGTCTCTGCCTCGTCGTCAACCTAAGAGTGGCAGCACCGTCATTGGGCATAGCTGCACCAAACTCTACAGGCACCCATCGGCTGAGTCAAAGGAATGAAACCGTTGAAAACGCGTCGCGAATTCAAAATGAAACCTTCGGCGAGACTCTTCCCAAATTTGGCTCGCCGTGCACCCGTTTTTGGGCCGAGGGTCGAAGCTGACTCGAATCAGAAGACTCGATGTGCGATCGATTGGCCGCTGGATCACAAACCACGCGCCTCATTCCCAAATCGGAACGCCTCCATGACCAACGTTCCAAATCCTCCGCGCACCCTTGCAGCCCAATACCCCTCCAACGCCTAAACTGGGTTCAGCAGTAGAAAAGAAGCGCGGCGATCCCCATCCGGATCGTCGCTTCTTTTTGCGGCAAATGTTCGTTTGAGCCAATGCAGAAAATATGCGCATAACTCCGGTATAGAACCGTTTTCTTCGGCGCTAACTCAGCGGGAATGTTAAGGATAAGGGACAAAATGGGTACCCCCCCCTCCCCCTACCCCCCGGGGGTATACCGTTTCATGAAATCACAAGTTCAGACCGCTTAAATTTCACCAGATCAACGGCTCGGTCAGCTTGACGAACTCCGCCAACCCCGCTTTCTGCGGGCTGTGAACTGTGTACTGCTGCGCGCAGCGCGGCTGCCCGGATGGCCAGTCCCCCGTGCGCCCGGCACCTGTGAAACTGTGGACCTGTGAAGCTGTGAAACTGTGGGCTCTTCCGCGAAGCGCGACTGCCTGGACGGCCAGTCCCCCGTGCGGCGCGGCCGGCGCCGAACAGTCCCACGTTAACCAGGCACAACCTTCATCCGTTGTAGCAGCAGAGAAGAAATTCAACGTTCGCACCGGCTTGAAGGGAACTGACATGGAAATCCGCCGCACTGTTCTTTGCTTTGTTGTAGCCCTGGCCTCCTGGTTGGTGGTCGCACCCGCTGCCGCGCAAACACGTCCAGTTCCGCCGGCACGTCCCACGCCGCCGACGATCGTCGGGGACGGACCACCCCCCACAGAGAAAGACGTTGCCGCCACGCAAAGCCAGCTCATCAAGTTACTGCGTCTTAGCCCCACGCTCACAACGGTCGTGTCGCACGATCCATCGCTGCTGGCTGACCAGGCGTATGTGGCGCATAACAATCCGCAACTCGCCGAGTTTCTGGTCGCGCATCCCGAGGTTGCGCGCAACCCCGAGTTCTATCTTTTTTCTCACCTAGAACATGACCCCGGTAGCCCCGACGAGGCCTTGGAGCAGGCTGTCTGGCCCGATGTCTACCGCGTGCGGGACCACCCGGGCCCATTCGCCGACTTCATGAGCAACATGCCGCCGGTCCTGGCCCTTGGAATTTGCCTCGTTGCACTCTATTGGCTCCTCCGGGTTTTCATGGAGAACCGCCGCTGGAACCGCATTTTCAAGCTGCAGAGTGAGGTCCACGGCCGCCTCATTGATAAGTTCAGCTCCACGCAGGAGCTCTCCGGCTACATGGAAACAGAAGCGGGCAAGCGCTTCCTTGAAGCAGCACCCATTCCCGTGAACTTTGAGCAGGATCGCCGCGTACCGAATGCAGTCGCCCGTGTGCTCACTCCGCTGCAGATCGGCGTAGTGCTCGTTTTGCTCGGCATCGGCATGTTGCTTCTGCGCCACGCCGGACGCGATTTAGCCACCCCGATGCTCGTCTTCGGAACCATCACCATGATGCCCGGCATCGGATTTATCCTGAGCGCAGGGATTACGTGGGTTCTTGCAGCCCGCCTCGGCCTCATGCCCGAAGGCACTGCAGCAACCGGCAAGTTCGACTCTCCCTATGGTTCATCACTCTCCCCCCGGGACAAGCAGTGAGCCGAGGGGAGCCCAACCGAGGTGAGGAAGCACAGGCCCATGCCCTTGGAATCCGCCATACCGCAAGTGCTCGCAGGCGACGCGGCTCTCGCATCCGCAGCGCCCCTCACTGCGGCAATGGATAACGAGTCCTTCGCAGGCTTCTACGAGCGCTCCGCCCGGCCCCTCTGGGCTTATCTCGCGCGCGTCTCCGCCGACCCCGCGCTGGCCGACGATCTGGCGCAGGAAAGCTTTGTCCGCTTTCTCTGTGCCGATCATCCGGCCGACGGCGAAGTGGCAGCGCGTCGCTATCTCTTCCGCATCGCCACAAATCTGCTCCGCGATCACTGGCGCCGTCCCCGTTCCGCTTCGATCGAAGAGATGCCTGAAGAGTGCTTCGCGGTCGCCGTAAGCTCAGCGCAATCGGATTCGCAGGCTCTGCTGGGACCCGCTCTGGCACAACTGCGCCCGCGCGATCGCCAGATTCTGTGGCTGGCCTATGCGGAAGGCTACACCCATCGCGAGATTGCCGAAATTACCGGCCTCGCTTCCGCCAGCATTCGCTTGTTGCTTTTTCGTGCCCGGGGCAAAGCGGCAAAGTTTCTGCGAGAACAAACTCCCAACGTCGGCGGTGCGCATTGACTCCGTTTACCTGCACCCGCGAAAGGGAAGTGACCGAAGCCTTGCGCCGTGGACATTGGCCAAGCGCCTGCGCTCCTGAACTGCAGGCCCATGTTGAAGAATGCCGCCGCTGTGGCGACATGGTTCTTGTCATGAGCACGTTTCAGGCTGCTCGATCCGGTGCGCCTGTCATTGCAAATCTCCCTTCAGCGGGCACTCTGTGGTGGCGCGCGCAGTTGCGTCGCCGCAATGCTGCCATCGAGAGCATCAGCAAACCCATTTTTGGCGCGCAGATTTTCGCTCTCGCGATTGCGGTGGTTGTTGCTGTGGGAGTTGTGCTGTCGGAGGCAGGCAACTGGCTACGCCTCGCATCGTGGTTCAAGGAGCTTCCGCACATCTTCGACTTGAGTTCGCTTCTGTCTGCCTCGCTCCCTCATCCCGACGGCACTTTGTGGCTGCTGCTTCCGGTGCTCGCTACAGTGGCCTTGGTGAGCGGCGTGGTTGTCTATTTTGCGTCAGAGAAGCAATAGTGCGCGCTTAGACGCGCGAGCCCACCGGTTCTTCAGCGCGAGCAAAGGTATAGGGACCTTCCGGAACCAGAGCGACACGAGCGTTGCTAGGAAGTCCGCTGAGCGTGGCTGCAATCGCGTCGTCGACCTTGTCGAACGCTCGTGCTCCCACGCAGCCGAGTTCCTCGCGCGCTGCACCCGGCGCGTAGACGAACAACTCGTGCTTCACCCCGCAAAGGGCAAGCTTTTCCAGTTGCCACTGGTCCACTTCCACTGCGGTGTCGCGAATCTGGTCAAGAAAGCTGGCATAGTCCTTTAATTCGCGCAGCCGCCGCGCGAACTCCATTGAACCAATGCCTTCGGCGCACTCGCCCACGACCAGGATCCTGCCGCCGGGTTTTACCAGGTGCTGCGCCGCGCTGATGCCCTTGATCGACTGGTAGAAGGTGAGATCCAGAGGATAGCCCGCAGCGCTCGTGATGACCGCGTCCATAGGCTCCGGGAGCCGCTCCAGCGACGTTGCCTCAAGAAATTCAACGGCAGCCGCGTGCGCGCGGACCGGATCGCCCGCGAACACTCCGGAGATTTCGCGCTCCTGCGTCAGCGTGACGTCTACGATGAAGTCGTGGCGCGCCATGGCTGCAATCTCCAGCAGTTCCGCATGCAAGGGATTGCCGGCGATCGATCCTTCTTTGGCCAACGGCTCACGCATGAACCGCGGCGAGTGGATTACCTTGATCGTCTCCTGCGCTGCCAGCCCCGGCGCAATCAGCTTGCGGCCGCCGGAGAAACCCAGCATTAAATGTTGCTCCACAAAGCCCAGAGTGATGTGCAGGTCCGCGGCCATGAAGCGCTCGTCGATGTACACGGGCGTGCCGCGCCGCGTAGCACCCAAGCCGCGATGCTCGGCGAGCTTGCGCGCATCGTGGCTGACGATGCGATAGGAGGCGGCGATATCGGGCCCCACGATTGTGTTGATTTCTTCGTTTGTCGCTCCGCGATGCAGACCGGTTGCGATCAGGATCGTGATGTTCTCGCGCGCAATGCCGGCTTGTTCGAGACGTTGCAGCAGAGGCGGCAGCGTCACACGGTTCGGCGCAGGGCGTGTAATGTCACAGACTGAGATCGCCGCCGACATCTTGCCCGCTGCGAGCTCGGCCAGGGCCGGTCCGCTGATGGGATGATCGAGCGCCTCCTCGATGGCTTTGGTCGCGTCGGCCAGCGCGGGCGCACACCGGGTGCGCAAGACCGTGCTTCGAAAATGATCGGGGATCGCAACGTCAATCCCCGTTTTGCCGAATGCAAATCGCGTTTTCATTGGAGGGCCGGTTGGCAGGGATCTTTCGTCTCGATCTGCCGTTGACGTTATCTTAAATGGGAGCAATGGAAGTGCCTCCATCGGCTTGGGCACGAAGTCCCGCGTCCATTGCGCGCTTGGTTTCCTGGAGGTCTCATGCCCACGTATGTCGTCCTTCTCCGCGCCGTCAATGTTGGCGGCACCGGCAAGCTTCCCATGGCCGACTTGCGAAAGTTGCTCGTCGAACTTGGCTTTAGCAAGATTGAGACGTATATCCAGAGCGGCAATGCCGTATTTGACGCGCGCGGTTCCGCGAAGAGTGTGGCCAAGGCCATTGCCGGTGCGCTCGAAAAGCACATGGGGTCGCCGGTCGGTGTGGTCGTCCGCACGCATGACGAACTTGGCCGCATTATCGCCAAAAATCCCTTCGCCGCCGAGGCCGCGGCCGATGGCGCCAGGGTTCATGTAGCTTTCTTAGCCGGTCCGGCCGGCAAAGATGCGCACGCAGCATTGGAGCAGATTGTCGTGAAGTATCCCAATCGGCGAGACCGCTTCCATCTTGCCGTCGACACACTGTATCTGCATCTGCCCGACGGTGCGGGTGAAACTAAGTTCTCAGGTAAGACCCTGGATCGTGCGATGGGCGTGATTGGAACGGGGCGCAACTGGAATACAGTGCTCAAGCTCCATGCGATGTCCGAGCGTTGACGTTTAATCGGCTTCCAGAACCGCATCCGTAATCCGCGCAGTTTCCACCGCGGCCCGCACAGTATGCACACGGACCAGCGAAGCTCCGTGCAGGATAGCCGCGACCATTGCGGCAATGCTGGCTGTTTCTCGTGCATCCACGGGAGCTGATTTGCCTGCGAATAAGGGCGCGAGCTTATGGCCGAGAAACGATTTTCGGCTCACTCCAGCAAGCAGCGGACGGCCCAGGCGTAGCAGTTCCGCCTGCCGCGCCAGCAAAGCAAAGTTTTCATCCAGCCGTTTTCCAAAGCCATATCCTGGATCGAGAATGATCGCCTCCGCTCGAATTCCAGCCGACGCCGCTCTTCGAAAACTGTCTTCGAGTCCCGAAGCTACGGTCGCCAGCACGTCATCCGGCGCCAGCATCGGCTGCGTCTTCCATTCTTCGGGCCGTCCGCGCGTGTGCGACAGCACAACGCCACATTGCGCCTCTGCGCATGCGTCGGCGAGTGCCGAGTCCCAGGTAAAGCCGCTCACATCGTTGATGATCTCCGCGCCTGCAGCCAAGGCGGCGCGCGCCGTTTCAGCCTTATAGGTGTCAACGGAAATCAGCGAATCCGGTCTCGCTCTCAGAATGCCTTCAAGAACCGGCAGCAGCCGCCCTTGTTCTTCGTCCACGCTCACTGCAGGCCCATCTCCGCCCGCCCGGGAGCCGGGCCGCGTGCTCTCCGCACCCAGATCCAGCAGGTCGGCGCCCTCATCGAGCAATTGCAGGGAACGGGCAATGGCGGCTTCCGAGTCAAGAAAGAAACCGCCATCACTGAAGGAGTCGGGCGTAATGTTGACCACGCCCATCACCAGTGTGCGGCGCCCAAGCTCGAACGCGCGTGTGCGCAACCGCCATGCGGTCACCGTCCGTTTGTAGTTCGCTTGCAGTTCATCCATTGTGGCGCCAACCGACTTCGATTCTACGTTCCGGTACTAATCCGGCCAGAGCTTTTGGCGTTTCGGCCCTGCTACACTCCCGCCATGGCGATTTTCCGGCGGACTCTGGCGCTTTGCCTGTCGGCAGCTCTTGTTTCATCCTGTCTTCTCGCGGCACAGACGCGCCGTGCGGCGCATCCTTCGTCCGTCAAAGGCCCAATCGCCGACAGCATCAACGCCATCCTTGCTGATCCAGCTCTGAGCCACGCCACGTGGGGTATCAGCGTCACTTCGCTCGAGGGGCAACCCATCTACGGCCTGAACGAGGGACATCTTTTTACCCCCGCCTCCAATGCCAAACTCGCTACGACGGCTGCCGCATTCGCGTTGCTGCCCGCCGACACGCTCACCTGGACCACTAACGTCGTCGCTACCGGCGATGTCGATGCCGGCGGCGTAGTTCATGGCGACCTGATGTTGATGGGAGTGGGTGATCCAACCATCAGCGCGCGCCATTATCCCTATGTGCCTCCGCCTCAACCACCGCCAACTCCCGCACCGGGCCGCTCGAAGGCACCCCAGCCACCCGACACACAGGCGCCGCCAGTTGCAACGGAGCCACCCCCCAAGCCGGACCCAATGACCGTGCTGAGCCTACTTGCCGAACAGGTCGAGCAGGCCGGTGTGCGCACCGTTGAAGGCAACATTGTTGGCGATGACAGCTACTTTCTCACCGAGCCCTACGGCACTGCCTGGGGTTGGGATGATCTGCAATGGGCTTATGGCGCGCCCGCTTCCGCCCTCAGCTTCAACGAGAACACAGCGGAACTCAGCATCGTCGCCGACGCGTCCGATCCCAGTGGTGTCGCATCCACCTGGGAACCGAACATCGAGTACTACACGCTCGATAACAGCATGACTATCGCACCGGCAAATCAGGCTGCGCATCCTGGGCTCGAGCGCGTGCCGGGCAGCATGCTGGTCCGCACCTGGGGAACGGGGCCGGCCAATGGCTTCCGTGCCGAGCTGGCGGTCGAGGAGCCGGCCGAGTTTACGGCTCTGGCTTTCAAGCAGGCTCTTCTTTCGCGTGGTATTCAAGTCACCGGCTCGGCGACGGCCGCGCATCGCTACTCAACCGGTACCGGCGATTTCAGCGCGGAGCGAGGAGAGTTGCTGCATCTTGAGCGCATCAACATTCCGACTGCAGAAGCTCCGATCACGGGCAGGCGCGTCCTGGCGACACACATTTCCGTTCCGCTGGCTGAAGATTTGACAGTCACGAACAAGCTGAGCCAGAACCTGCATGCAGAACTAACGCTCCGTCTATTAGGCAAGCTGCTTGCAAAAGATGGCAGCCTCGCGCAAGGCACGCGCGTGGTCCGCCAGTTTCTGGTGAACGTGGGCATCAGCGATCAGGATTTCTTCTTCTACGATGGCTCGGGCATGAGCATGGACGATCGCATCGCGCCGCGCGCCTACACACAGCTTTTGACCTATGCCTCTAAGCAACCGTGGGGGCCTGCCTGGCGCGGCACATTTCCGGTCGCGGGCGTCGATGGAACACTCACCAGTCATTTCAAGAACTCGCCGCTCAAAGGAAGGCTCTGGGCCAAGACGGGCACGTTGAACGAGACGGTCGCCCTCTCAGGTTATTTGACTGCAACGAGCGGCAAGATGGTGGCATTCTCGATCATGGTCAACGGTCGCCGGCCCGGAAGCAATGCCGAATCCCAGGCGATCGAGCATCTCTGCGAAGCCATCGCGGCGGCCGAGTAAGCGCGTATCATCGATGCATAGATGCCCATGAAACATTCGTCCTTTTTCGCCGCCATTTTTCTTTGCGGCGCTGGTCTCGCTCTTGGTGCTGCCGGCTGCCGCTCCTTGCCGCCCTCCAAGCCTTCATCGGAATGGACACCGCAGGAGGCGCGTGGCGCCGCTGTGTTCCAGTCCGCCTGCGCGCGCTGCCATTACCCGACGACAACCTCCGGGCTGCACGGACCGGGACTTCAGGCCATCACTAAGGTGAAAGCCATGCCCTCTGGCGCGCCGCCCACCGACGAGCGTCTTTCGGCCACCATCCTTCGTGGGCACGGCACCATGCCGGGCACTCAGCTAAGCGACGAACAATTGAACGATCTGCTTGCCTACCTGCACACGCTATGAGCGACGAGAACAACACTGAGCAGATTTCCTCGACCGATAGGGAAGTCGCAGACCGGGCTGCGCTCCGGCGCAATGAGCTGTTTCAATTGCCGGGCCTGCTGGCCATCGGTCTTTATCTGCTCCTTCTCGCAGGCGTATTGATTTTGGGGGTCGTCGGCCGGCACTATCCGCCCTTGTTGCTCCTCCTCGCTGCAGCATTCATGACGGCCAGCGCGGGCTTGGTGCTGTTGCTTCGTTGGGCTTGGGCTGGAGCGCTTGCCGCCGTATTTTTGCTCTCGTGCTACAACATGTGGATCTTTTCAGAACAGCGAGCAGGATCAGCATTGATCCAGGGCTTGCTCAATCTGGTGTTCTTTCTCTACCTCGTGCGCTCCGAAGTGCGCAGCCGCTTGCGTTGATTCACTGGAACAAAATCCACTCCTATTTCCGCCGCGAAATGATACCCTCTGCGCATGCTTCGCAGCTTCCCTAAAAACCTTCTCTGCTCCCTTTTCTGTCTTGGACTCTTGCCTTCACTTTTCAGCTCGGCGCAAGCAGCCGACACACCCAAAAAGCGAGATATCACGCTGGATGACCTGGCCAAGTTGCAGCGTGTTGGCTCCCCGGTGGTTTCGCCCGATGGCGATTGGGTGATCTACACCGTCAGCCAGACCGACACAAAAGAGGACAAGGGACAATCTCACCTGTGGATGGTGAAGTGGGATGGGTCGGTCCATCTGCAGCTTACCTTTGGCAAAGAGGGAGCTTCTGAGCCGAAGTTCAGCCCGGATGGTCGCTATATCAGCTTTATGTCGTCGCGGCCCGGCCCCGCCAAAGGCGATCAGGTCTGGGTAATGGACCGGCGTGGCGGAGAGGCCGAGCAGTTTACGGCGATCACTGACCAGAACATTGAAGGATACAGTTGGTCACCCGACTCGAAGAGGCTTTTGCTCACGATGCGCCCCAAGAGCGAGCCGGATGCCGAAGAAGGAAAGCCGCCCGCGCCGCCCAAGCCTGTCGTGATTGATCGATACCACTTCAAGCAGGACGTTCAGGGCTATCTGCGCGATGACGAGTGGAACGCTCTGTACCTTTACGACATCGCGGCCAAGAAATCTGAAAAGCTCACGACCGACAAGAATGTAAACGAGAATGAGGCGGAGTGGTCGCCCGATGGCAAGTGGATTGCCTATGTCAGCAATCATGACGCCGATCCCGACCGTACGAATAACTCCGACATCTTTATCGTCGAGACCAAAGCGGGTTCTACTCCGAAAAAGCTCACAAAATGGAACGGCCCCGACAGTGGCCCCCTCGCATGGTCGTCCGATTCCCAATCGATTGCCTATACCGAAGGAGCAGAACTCAAGCTGCTCGAGTACTCGCAGTCGAAACCGGCCGTCGTCAGTCTCGATGGAAAGATAAGTTACGCCGCGACGAAGTTGGACCGGAGTGTCCGCGCCCCCATCTTCACCAACGATGGTCATCTGAGCTACCTCGTCAACGACGACCGTAATCAATACCCTGCAGAACTCGAACTGAACGGCGGCGGAAGTAAACGGCTCCTTGCTCAGCAAGGTGCCGTGATGTCCTGGAATGCTGCGGGTGGCCATATTGCGGTTTCGTACACCAATGACGCGGATCCGGCAGAAATCTTTGCATTTGAAAACGGAGCGCTACGCAAGCTCACCACGCACAACGACGCGCTGATGGCCGAACTTAATCTGGTTTCGACAGACGATGTTGAATTCAAGAGCCAGGATGGAACCGAGGTGCACGGCCTTCTCACCAAACCGGCGGGCTTCAAGTCGGGCTCGCCCGTTCCCATGATTCTCTTCATCCATGGCGGACCCAACGGGCAGGACGAGCACAGCTTCGACTTTCTGCGCCAATGGCTTGCGACGAAGGGCTACGCCGAGTTGAACGTGAACTATCGCGGCAGCTCCGGCCGCGGACAGGCCTATGCCAAGGCCATCGCAGGCGATTGGGGCCACTTTGAAGTGCAGGACCTTCTTGCCGGTGTCGACAAGGCTGTGGCCCTCGGCGTGGCCGATCCTAACCGCATGTGCGTCACCGGATGGAGTTATGGTGGTATCCTCACCGACTACACAACAGCGAGCACCGATCGCTTCAAGTGCGCAATCAGCGGCGCCGGCGTTGCTGCGCCCATGTCGTTCTATGGCGTGGATCAATACATCCAGCAGTATGACAACGAGCTCGGACCACCGTGGCAGAACCTGCAGCTCTACATCAAAATGAGCTATCCGTTTCTCGAGGTGGAGAAGCGAATCCACACGCCCATGATGTTCATGGGCGGCACATCGGATATGAACGTGCCTCTGATTGGCGGCGAGCAGATGTACGAGGCGCTCAAATCCCTCGGCCGTCCCACAGAGCTGGTCGTTTACCCTAACCAGTTCCATGGCTTCACTCGGCCGAGCTTCATCAAGGACCGATACGAGCGCTGGCTTGCATGGTGGGATAAGTACACGAAACCCGCGAGCGACACAAAACCGGCGGCCGACGCCAAAAAAGGCGAATAGCTCGATCCATTGGGCTGATCAGTCCTCACAAGCCCCGTTTGTCGCCGGGCGCCGCTACTCGCACAGCGTCTTCAGCTTCCCGAAAGGTTTCAGAGGAACAGGCGGATACTTCAAGTGCCTCGAATCCATGAACTGATCGGGAAGCGTTCCGCCGTATTTCAAGGCAGCATCGGGATCCATTGAATACGCCTGGTCTTTCTCGACTTCCGGCAACGCCTCAAATTCGAATCCGTCGCTACGCAGCTGACCTAGAAGGTCGGGCAGCATGAGCGTGGTGAATGCCGTAGCGTGCAGCAGCATCACGTTGGGGATTTCGTGGCCAAACGCGATCAGCTCCTCTTCGCGCCCGAGCTGAATGTAGGCCTTCGCCGTGTCGAGATAGCTCCGTTTCAGCCAATCGATGGCGGCTTCGTCTTTCTTTGCCTCGCAGCGTGAGTAAGCATCGTTCCAGGCGTAATCCTCAAAATCCAGCGAAACCTGCGCTACCTTGTAGCCGCGTTGCGCAAGATAGGCGCGCACAGCGCGTCTCTTCTCCAGTGTGTCGCCTTCCCACAAGAACGGATAGCGGAACCAATGCCAATCCCGCGCGCCCGCATATTCCGCCAGCGCAGGCTCATTCTTGGCAACCTCATCTTCAAAGGCTTCAGCCGAATTCGCCGTGAGAGACATGTGCGACCAGGTATGGCTTCCAATGTTCATCCCGGCGGCAATCCAGGCCTTCAGCGCCTGCCTTCCGTCGGCACTCCCTTCCAGCTTAACGGCATTCACAAAACCATAAGTTCCGCCCAGGCGATTCGCGTTTAATTCGGACGCAAGTTTCATTGCAATATCCGTTCGCGTAGCGTCGACCGGCAACGCGCCGGCGGCAGGCAGATCGTCAAACGTGAGCGCTACTACGGGATGAGCATTGAGGTCGAGCTTCACCATCTGGTCTGGGCCCGGGCCCGTCCACATCTGCTCTTCGATCAGCCACGCGCCGTTTTGGCTGCGTCGATATACCGTGAGATAACTTCCCGTCGAGAACAGCCTCTTTCCCGTAGACCGCACGGTGAGAACTTCGCGAAATTCGCCGGAGTCATAGGCGAGATCGCCCGATGTTTCTACTCGCCGAGAGTCAAAGATGAGATCGCTGTCGAAGGTGCTCGTGATTGTCTGGTAAAGCTTGCGAATCTCCGCAGCGCCGCGCACGCGACCACCGTCGGGTTGCAGAAACTCAGCAGCGTCATCGTATGCAGCAACGCAGGCATCGAGCTTCTTCTCCCGCAAATCTTGCGCCCAGTCTTCGCGCAGCTTCGCGAAAGCCTTCGAAGCAGTATTCTCCGCACCCGAATCTGGATCATGCGACGACTGCCCGGCGGCCATCGCAATCGCAAGTGCCGCAAACGCCAATATCGTCAGTCTTCGAAACATGGTCGTCACTCCGGCGTGTCTCTCGGCAGTGTACCAACGGCTCTTTAGCCGAACCGCGACCCATTGAGCCCTGCCGCTACAATAAAAACAGATGGATCTCGTTCAGATCAGCCCCGTGCGCACGACCCCCGCTCCAAAACCCGAGTGGTTGAAGGCACGCGCGCCTGGGGGCGAGAACTACCACTCGCTCAAGCGTCTTGCGCGGTCGCTCAACCTGCACACGGTGTGTGAAAGCGCCCACTGTCCCAACATAGGCGAGTGCTGGCATCACAAAACTGCGACCTTCATGATGCTGGGCAATCTCTGCACGCGCCGCTGTGGCTTTTGCGCAGTTCCCAAGGGGCGTCCGGAGCCCATCGACTTTGACGAACCGCGCCGTGTTGCAGAAGCCGTTGCCAGTCTCGGACTTGAACATGCCGTCATCACCAGCGTGAATCGCGACGACGATCTCGTGGACGGAGCGCGCATTTTCGCCATGGTCATTAGTGAGATTCGCCGCCAGGCGCCGGGGTGCCGGGTAGAAGTGCTGATTCCGGATTTTCAGGGCAACCAGGAAGCCATCCGCATTGTTGTTGAAGCGCAGCCCGAAGTCCTGAATCACAACACGGAGACGGTGCCGCGGCTCTATCGGGTGGTTCGTTCAGGCGCTCGCTACGAGCGCACGCTCGAGCTTCTGCGCTATTCCAAAGAAATCCGGCCCGCGGCAGTGACAAAATCCGGAGTGATGGTCGGGATCGGAGAAGAGACTGACGAACTGCTTGAAGTCTTCCGCGACCTGGCCGCCGTGCACTGCGACATCCTGACGATTGGCCAATACCTGCGCCCATCGCGGGATCACCTGCCCATGACTCGTCTCTACACTCCGCGTGAATTCGCCGACTTGAAGGTCGAAGCGTTGAAGATGGGATTTCGCCACGTCGAGTCCGGGCCCCTTGTTCGTTCGAGCTATCACGCTCACGAGCAGGCCGCCGCCACAGGTCTTGCGGTCCTCAGCTGAACGACGATCACTTGGCCGCAACGCTGTGGAGCGCGCGGATCTCCGGGGCAAACAGAATCCAGGCAACTGTTGCCACAACCAGCACGGCGGCTGCCGCCAGCCAACTCCATTTCGTCCAATGCATAGCGCCCTTTCCGCGGGGGCGTGTTCGCTACTATGATGTTTTGGACGTTGCGAGGAGAAAGATGGCATCCTTCATGGCCGGCAATCCGGCACTCAAAGACCTGTACAACAGCCTCAAGCACCGCATGGACGGCGCCGTTGCCGGCTTCCAGTCCAACCTGGCCGCGATAAGGACAGGGCGGGCCAGTGTGCACATGCTCGACCAGATTAAGGTGGACTATTATGGCACCCCGACCCTGATCAACCAGATGGCGCAGGTCTCCGCGCCCGAGCCGCAGTTGATCCTCATTTCGCCATACGATCCCACAATGCTGAAAGAGATCGAGAAGGCCATCCAGACTTCCGATCTTGGATTCAATCCGATGTCTGACGGTAAAGTTGTGCGTGTTCCCGTTCCTCCCATGACCGAGGAACGCCGCCGTGACGTCGTCAAGCATCTGAATCGCGTCCTTGAAGAACATCGCACCGCGGTCCGCAATGTTCGCCGCGATGGAAACGATGCCTTAAAGAAAATCGCCAAAGAAAAAAAGATCAGCGAAGACGAAGAAAAGCGCGCTCTCGAAGAAGTCCAGAAGATGACCGACGAGGAAATTCGGCGCATGGAAGAACTCAGCCGTAAAAAAGAGGCTGAGGTCATGCAGATCTGACCGATCGCTGTCGTTTCCCGGGAAACCGGCTTCGAAACAGATCAGAAACGAACTGGGCGCGAGCTCCTATTTCTTCTGACGTTTGTAGAAAGGCAATGGGACCTGTTTCGCGCGCACACGGTTTCCGCGGCACTCGACAACGACGTCCTGGCCCGCGGCCAGATCGGTCGTCACCAGGGCCATCGCAATATTCGTCTTGAGAAACGGAGCAGGCGAACCCGAGGTCACGTTGCCAATGGGTTCGCCTTCGAGAGTAAAGACTCCATAGCCATCGCGCCCAATCCCTCGATCCACCATCTCCAGTCCGATGATCTTTCGCTTGGGGCCGCCTGCTGCTTGAATTCCCGCGAGCGCCTCCCGCCCAATGAAGTCTCCTTTTTCCAACTTCAGCCAGCGGTCGAGTCCGGCTTCGAGGACGTTGATGTCCTCCGAAATTTCGTGGCCGTAGAGACTCATGCCGGCCTCAAGCCTTAGCGTGTTACGAGCGCCCAGTCCGCAGGGGCGAATCCCAAACTCGGCTCCCGCCTCCAGCAAGGCGTCCCACATCCTCACCGTCGTCGCTTCATCCGACGGGATGTATACTTCAAAACCGTCTTCACCGCTGTAGCCCGTTCTGGCAATCAATACATTGTGGATGCCGGCCACCTGTCCCCAGGTGAACCAATAATTCTTGATTCCGGCAAGATCGACCTTTGTCAGCTTTTGCAGCGTCTCGAGCGCGCGCGGCCCCTGCAGCGCAAGCTGCGAGTAGTAGTTGGAGTAGTCGTTGAGATGGATGCCGGGCATCGCACCAACCTGCTGCCGGATCCAGGCGAAGTCCTTGTCTTTGGTCCCAGCATTGACAACCAGCAAGTAGTCATTGTCGCCGAGCCGATGCACCAGAATGTCATCGACAAACGTTCCTTGCGGTGTAAGCAAGGCAGAATAGTGCGCCTGGCCATCTTTCAGCTTTGAAGCGTCGTTCATCGAGATGCGCTGCACAGCCTCCAGCGACCCCGGCCCGCGGAACTGGATCTCCCCCATATGGCTGACGTCGAAAAGACCCACACCGGTTCGCACCGCGAGGTGCTCGGCAATCAATCCGCCGCCGTTGCCCGGATATTCCACCGGCATGTCCCATCCGCCAAAGTCCACCATCTTGGCCTTCAGCGCGCGATGCGTGGCATTCAGGGCGGTTTTCTTCAGGGTTTGAGCCGCGGGGGTTGCGGGACTGGTCATCGGAGAGTCCTTTCGGGGACATTTGTTCTACCCTGTTCACGATAGGGATTGAGCCTGACCGGGTCAATGCGCCACACCCTATGAGGGGAAAGCCAAGCCCGATGCATCGCAAGTGCATTTCTTGTGAACGCCCGTTTCAGGAGACGAACGCCTTATGGGCCCAATGCGTGGAGTGATCCTTATCCTCTTCGGCTTTCTGGCGCTTTTTCGGGGTTGGACGATTCACACCGGGGAGCGTGCCTGGTTGGCTTACGCGCTGGGTGCCGTCTCCCTTGGGATCGGTGCATGGCGTTTGGCCCACAGGCCCTGCCGATCTCTTCCGCAGTGATAATCCGCCTCACTTCACCGGCCAGACTGCATTTTGAATGTTCAAAACTTGAACTGGAGACAGACGCAAGATGCCCACGCTCTACAACCTGATCCAAGGCCGCAATCTGGAACGCCTTGCCGCTTTGAGCGACGGCATTTTTGCGGTTGCCATGACGCTGCTCGTTCTTGACCTGCATGTTCCAACCGCGGAACAGGTTCATAACGAGCACGAATTATTGGCCGCGCTTTGCGCCCTCGGTCCGCAATGGATTGCTTACGGGATGAGCTTTCTCACACTCGGGATCTTCTGGGCGGGCCAGCAGACACAACTCAACCACCTCGAAGAAGGGACCCGTGACCTCACGTGGATTCATTTGGGGTTTCTCTTCTTCATCACGCTGATGCCGCTATCCACCCGCCTTCTCGCGGAATTCATCACCTACCGGTCGGCGCTGGTCCTCTACTGGATCAATATTCTTGTGCCCGGCGCCATGCTCTATTGGAGTTGGACTTATGCAATGCACAACGGCTTGATCAAGGCTTCGACCCCAGACGAAATACGCGCGAGCATCTGCCGTCGCATTCTCATCGCGCAGTCGCTTTATGCCGCGGGTGCAGCACTGTGCCTCATCAACACCTGGTTCAGTATTGTCGCAATTGTCTTGGTGCAATTGAACTACGCGATTGCTCCACGTCTGCCGCGAAAACGAGCCTGACTCTCGCTTACCTTTTCGGTAACTTCAAGATTTGCCACGCCGGTGCGCGCGCCAAAAGGATGTCACTCCAAGATAAAGAAAAATCACAACGACGACTGCGGCGGAAAGAAACGCACGATGATCCGGACCTTGTAACCAACTCGCGCGAGTCCGCCAGATCGTCGGCGCGAAAACAACCACCGGAAGCAGAAAAAAGACTCCAGTTACTTCGAGCCATACCGTGCCACCCACGCGGCGGAAAGGCCTGAGAAAGCCTCCAATGCCCCCCATGAGGCTGCCACTCGCCTGCGCGGAGGTCGTGGTCTTTCGCGGCTGGGCATGCACGGCGCTCGCCCTTGTGGAGCCAGGAGATCCTTCGGATGCGGCGTTGATTCGCTCGCCGGCGACGCGGCCCGCGACGCGCAGTCCGATGCCCAGCACCCTGCCAATGCTCTCAGGCTTCATTTCGATATGATGGTAACAGTGACCGGCCAATCCCTGCTTTTTGCAGGACTTGAAGAGCACAGGTTGCCGCGGGAGCCATCTCGCAGTAAGGTAGAACAATCTCACGCCGCTCCAGCGCCCCGCCCGCGCCGGCCGACGTTCTGGAGGAATTCTTGACATCTCGCCTGCGCGAACTGATCCAACAACTCGGAGAAGCTATCCACGAGTCGGTTATCGAGAGCGAGCAAATCGCCGGCGTCGTTCAGGACATCCGCAAGCACGGCTTCGATGTGCTGCTGATGCTCGAAGCGACAATCGGGCTGAATGAAGTCACGGCGAAGGATTCTGACGAGGCGGAAGCTGGAAGCGAAACCGGCGACGGTCCCTTTACCAAGAAGGACCGCGATTTCCTCGCGTCGCTGCGCATCTCTGTTGAAGGTGAAGACGAAGAAAACGACACAGACGAAGACGAGACCTCATCTTCGGAGTGATTCTCGGAAGTGCTGAACCGCTAACTGCGCCAATGCAGTTCCACCGGCCCACCCATTGGATGCTTTGCCGGTGTGCCGCTCGCGGCAGCATCGAGTCGCGCCTGCTTCAAGGCGAAATACCACTTGGCCGGTTTATCGGCATCATCGATCAGCATCAGGCTCGGGTTGTGCTTGAGTCCTTCGGCTTGCTGAACCATCGTGACTTGATCCTGCCGCACAAACTTCGCTCCGAAGAACTTCGCGATCGGCGTGAGGAATGGCACGAAATAAAAGACGTTCCATGCGGCGATTACGTCAATCCGGCAAGTCGATGCAGTCACAGGCGTGACCGTCGTCAGGCTGCTGAACCACTTGTCGCCACAGCGAATGATCTCGGTGCGCCGATTGGGCAACACAAAGTCAATGGTGGTCTCCACTGGCTGTCCGTATACGCCCAGTAATTTGTAAGGAGCCGAGTTGGCGCTGGGTGCGTGAGCGCTCATCCGGAAACCTTCGCGAATCGGCTCGAACTTCTTGGTCTTTTCCCGGATGCTCGCATGGCTCCGCCACCACCATGCCTGGTGCACAAACGGTCCGTGCGCGGGGTCCATCAGGCCGATGATTCCGTGATCCACATTGCAGGGTAGATCGGCTGTGAGGAAAGCCGTGCGATAGCGTTGCCCGAACTTTGCCAGTTCGGGTGCTGTCCCCGGCTGTGCACTTTGCGCGCGCTTTCCGCTTCCCGGGCTGGGAACGAAGACCCAGGCGTGGCCGTCCCGTTCTTCGCAGGGAAATGCCGTCGCATAAATCTTTGTCCCGTCGAGACGATCGTGGCTGGAAAGAGAAGGAATCAGCTCGCAGCGGCCACTGCAGGGTTCGAACTCCCATCCGTGATAGCGACAGGTGACGCGGTTTCCGTCGAACCAACCAACGCTCAGCGGAATGCCCCGGTGCGGGCAACTGTCGCGCATCGCGAACACACGGCCATCGCTGCGTCTGCCAACAACGAGAGGAATTCCCAACAGCATCGCCGTCGCCAACTTCCCCTTGCGCAGCGTGTCTGTCCGCAGTGCCGGATACCAGTCGTCGTAAATCAGCGTAGCGCTTGGCCCCTGAATCGGAACTCCGGCTTCCGTGGTCGTCAAGAGCGGCATTTGGGACTCAAGATACCATTCCAGCTCGGCTCGCCGCCAACCAGCGCCGGGATTTCACAAGGGCACCTCACACTCAGGCCCACTCGCCTTGTCGCATCAGAGGTTCCGTCGAGCCGGATGCCGTGATGCCGTCGATGTCCAGTTTGTCCGATCCAATCATCCAGTCAACGTGGATCAGGCTCTCGTTTGCGCCCTTGGCGGCAAGTTCCCCAGGAGTGAGCTTGTCCCCTTCGCGAATGCAGGAAGAGTATGCCTGGCCAAGCGCAATATGGCACGCCGCATTCTCATCAAAAAGTGTGTTGTAAAAGAGCATTCCGCTTGCAGCAATGGGCGACGAGTGCGGTACCAGCGCAACTTCACCAAGACGCCGGGCGCCATCATCCGTGTCGATGAGCTTCTGCAAGACTTCCTGGCCTTTGCTCGCACGCGCTTCCACAATGCGGCCTTTCTCGAAGCGTACCTGGATGCCCTCAATCATCGTCCCCTGATGCGAAAGCGGCTTGGTCGCCGTTACCGTGCCGTCTGCGTGGTCTTTGTGCGGCGTCGAAAACACTTCTTCCGTCGGCATGTTCGGAATGCAATAGAGCCCGTTGCCCGCCGTGGTGCCGCCGCCCAGCCAAAGATGGTCATCCGCAAGTCCCAGACGAAAGTCAGTGCCCGGTCCGCGATATTGCAGGGCCGCGTAGCGCTTCTCATTCAGAAAGGCCGCCCGTTTCTGCAGGTTGGCGTCGTGTCTCTTCCACTCGCTCACCGGATCGTCGGTGTTGATGCGCGTCGTCTGGAAGATTGCTTCCCATACCCTGTTCAGAGCAACATCCGGTGAGTCGCCGGGAAACATGGCTGCGGCCCAGGCCGGCGTGGCAGCCGCAATGATCGTCCAGTTGATGGCATGACGCGTAATCAGGGTGAGCGCGGGACGATAGGCCTGAGAAACAGCGCGATTCGCTCGCCCCACCTTGTCGGGGTCCTCATTGGAGAGAAGTCCAGGATTCGCGCCGGCGATCGCCAGCCGCGCCGCGCCGCTCTTGAACGCTGCGCCCATACCGTCGTAGAGCCAACCGGCAGCACGGTCGAAGGCTTCATCCGGTGCATAGCGGTAGCGCAGCAACGTTGCTTCATCGTCGGTATAGAGCGTTGTCACCAGTGAAGCACCTGCCCGATAGGCTTGTTCCGTGACGCGGCGCGCCAGGGGCAGCGCATCCAGCGATGCCGTCATCACCAGTTCCTGGCCTTTCTCAAGTCCGAGCCCAACACGGATGGCCACTTCGGCAAGCTTATCCAGCTTTTGCTCAAACGTACGCTCGATGGCGATGGCTGCAGGTGCGTTCATGCATGTCCTTCTTCTTTTGAAATTTCCAGGCCCTCCAACTGGCGAAAAACGGATTGGAACAGCCTGATGCCTTCATTCTATCTGTGCTGCAATACTCTTTCATGGAGAGTCGCTGGGAGCTGCGTGGTGTGCGGAAACGAACATTCTGTGCGCTTGCGAACGCAAGTCCGCCAGGGAGGATCCGCAAGTTCGGACATAACCATCTGATTATCTGAACCTTAGATAGCTGTGATGTGTGGCGCAGCATGTGCACTCATTAAAGTCCAAACTACGGATTCCTACGCGTAAGTTTTATAGGAGGCGCCGTATGGCGGGTCTTCTTCAAGACATTCGCTATGCACTCCGGCAGCTTCGTAAGAGCCCCGGCTTCACGATCACCGCCGTCGTCATGTTGGCACTGGGGATATGCGCCAACAGCACCATCTTTAGCTGGATAAACGGCACGATGCTCCATCCAATTCCGGGTGCGAGCGACCCGGGAGCCTTGGTGTCGATCATGCGAGGTGCGCCAAGCACATCTCCATCGCCACCGCTCTCCTATCCTGACTACCGCGACCTTCGCGACAGAAACCACAGCTTCACGGGCATCCTTGCGTATCATCACGATTGGCTTACATTGACCGACGGCGACGTCCCGCAGCGCATTTACGTTGCCAATACTTCGGCGAATTTCTTCGACGTGCTCGGCGTCCAGCCAGCTCGTGGCCGCTTCTTTCTTCCTCAGGAAGAAACCATTCAAGGCGGCATTCCCTACATCGTGTTGGGCTACTCGCTCTGGCAAACCCGTTTTGGCGCCGATCCGAATATCGTCGGTAAATCCATTGAGATTGCCCGCACCCCCGTCACCGTCATTGGTGTGGCGCCGGAGGGCTTCATCGGAGCTATGCCGGGAATCCGAGAGGACGCATGGCTACCGCTGAATCCCGGCGGCAATGACTGGCAGTTGCAACATCGCAGCAGCAATTTTCTCAACGTTCTCGGCCGACTGCGCCCCGCCGTCGATCGTCGCAACGCGACTCAGGATCTCCAGACTCTCATGGCTGGCATTGTGGCCACGTATCCGAACGAACATTTGGGAGTCAACACCATCTCTCTCGATCCCATGTGGCGTTCGCCGTTCGGAGCCAACATCTACATGGCTGCATCGCTGCCCTATTTGCTTGGCATCGCCTCGGTAGTCCTGCTGCTCACCAGTGCCAACGTCTCGACACTAGCCCTCGTGCGCTTTGTTTCCAGACGGCGCGAAATCGCGATTCGGCAGTCGCTTGGCGCCGGCCGATTTGAGCTGATGCGTCAGATGTTCTTGGAGGGACTGCTGCTCTCACTTTTCAGTGGTGCAGTCGCTCTCTTGATGACATCGTGGACGGCAAAGATCTTCAGCTGGTTTATTCCGCCCAATGCAAATCCGCTCGCTATCAACGGCGCTATCGACCGTAATGTGATCCTCTTGATCTTGTTTCTGGCGTTCATGGCCAGTCTTATCTGCGGAGCTTTCCCTGCATGGCGCTCAAGTCGCCTCTCATCGGTTGACGTCCTCAAGGACGAGGCGGTCAGCCTCTCTGCGGGCACACAGAATCGGCGTCTGTTAAGCGGCCTGGTTGTCGCCCAAATCGCACTCTCTCTGGCTTTGCTGATCACGTCGGGTCTTTTCTTGCGCACACTCCGAAACCTAAGCGCATCCGATCCTGGCTTCGAGCGCGAACATGTCCTTACAGCCTCCATGGGATTAACCTATTCCGGCTATTCCTCCCAGGAAATCGATGCCATCAAGCACAAAGTCCTCGATCGTGTGTTGACTCAGCGGGGAGTGAGAGGTGCAGCACTCACCGATTGGGTCCCCTTCAACTTCAACCGGAAAACAGTCGACACCTATCCCGAGGGTTACGCCCCGCAGCCACACGAATCTCTTGAAGTTCGCCGTGCCGATGTAACCGCGGGATACTTTGCGACCCTCAATATTCCTGTCATCGCTGGGCGCGACTTCACGCGCGACGACAATGGGACCGCTCCACGAGTGGTCATTGTCGATCAAACGGCGGCCAATCGCTACTGGCCCGGTAAAGTGCCAGTGGGTCGACGCCTGGAAGTCTGGGGCCGCCCATTCACCGTGATCGGCGTTGTCAGAAACACAAAGCATCAATTCATCACCGAAGCAACTGAGCCCATGATCTACCTCAGCTACTTCCAGGAGCCCGACTCAGAAACGACCATCCAGGTTCGGACCCAGGGCAATCCGGAACTCCTTGCTCCATTAGTCGAAGAGGCGATCCATGAAGTTGACCGGAAACTTGCGGTCTTCGACGTTCGGCCATTGACCGAGACCGCGCGCATGGCGAGTCTGTTCGTCGTCGTCGAAACAACTTTTGCTTCTGCATTCGCTCTGCTTGCGTTGGCGCTTGCAGCTACTGGGATCTATGGCGTGGTGGCATATCGGACTCAAATGCGGACGCATGAAATTGGCATCCGAGTCGCCCTCGGTGCCGCAAAGCGTGACGTGCTGCGCCTCATACTTTTCCAGGGGATGTATCTGACTGTGCTGGGTCTCGTGATCGGCCTCGCGCTTGCACTGGGACTCGCGCGATCGATCGGTGGCTTGCTTTACGGCGTGTCTTTCGCTGATCCCCTCACAGGAATCATCGTGACGCTCCTGCTCGGTTCCATTTCTCTGTTGGCTTGTCTCTTGCCGGCAATCCACGCCATGCGCATTAATCCGGTGAATGCAATCCGGGGGCAGTAACACAAGAAGCGAGTCCAGTACGGACTCGCTTCCATCCGATGCCGTTGCTTTACATGCCGCCACGGCTTGCCGGCGGAACAATGCTGTTCATGCGCAGATACACGACCATCTGGCCGTAATGATCCATTAAATGCGCCATTCCAAATGCCGCCATTCCGCCGCGCGTGCCGCTCTCCGTCATCACAAATGCGTTCTGCGCCGTGATGCCGTCGACGAAGGCATGGGCCTGCGCAAACGAGTCCTTGAGAGCCTGCACAACATCGGCCTTCGTGGTCAGCTTTTCAATTGCATCGTGTTTGGCTTTCAAGTCAGCTTCGCTGAATTTGGATCCGCCAAAGAAATAGTAGTTGGCTTCCGCAACGTGCTTTACCTGATCGCCGAAAGATCTGACACCCTTGAAATCACCCATCGTTGCCGAGGGGGCGAAGCTGAATTTGTCTTCGGGCATTGCCTCCGCCGCGGAGACGAACTCTTTTTCAAGCAGCGAGAGTAACTTGCCGTAAGTATCTGCCGGCGTCATTTGTGTGCCAACTGCCGGCTTGGCGGGAGCCGCGTCTTGCGAAAAGCCGGAGTTGCACGTCGCTGCCAGCATGCAGGCAATGAACACGCGACTGAGAATTATTGTGGGGAAACGCATCATTCTCTCCTCGCGCGGTTGGGTCGGTTCTCCCCATGAGCCGAAGAACGCCCTTGTGCCTGAACAACTGCCCTTTCCCGCGTGATGGCAATCTACCAGACTCTCCAAGCAGTTCGATACAGGCTCAAGTCAATTCTGTTACGGAATGCGTGTTCAGCGACGCGAGGCGTCTTGTAAGGTCCCGAATTCGGCTTCGAGTCGACCGTCGGCCTGAAATACGCCCAGGCTTCCGATCGTTACTGCGCTCTGAGAAGCTTGCCCTTCTTGACGATGAACTTCTCGCCGCGCCAGACAATTGAATCACCGGCAAATCCCGCAATCCATAGTCCCATCGATGTCAGGTCGTGCAGAGGCAATAGCCAAAGGCTGGGCAACACCTGGTGATCGCCGAGTACCTCGGCGCCAACGGTCATGGCCAGGGTCAGCCGTAGGAAAAAAGTCAGCGCGACCAGCCACAGGCTCAGTGGGCTTGCTCCGCTGGCAATCACATTCAAAAGCGCCCAGCTCAGCCCATGAGCAAAAATCAGGCCGGTGTAGCCACCAGGACGCGCATCGCGCACCGTTCTCATCCAGCGCAGTTGATGTGCGGCAAACTCGCTCCAGCGATAAGCCGGCACGCCCGTCTCCACAACCTCCGGCGCAATTGCGATTCGATAGCCTGCTTCTGCAATACGTGCGCCTAGTTCATAGTCATCCGCCAGGTAGTCGGCAAGCACTTCATACCCGCCAATGCGCTGCAACGCCTCGCGACGAAAGGCGAGGGTCGAACCCAGTCCGTAACGCAGACCGCGTTCAACCACCAGGGCAAGCATCACGCTTGGCAAAAAATCGGTCGAAATGGTCAGCGCTTCAAAGAGCGAAGCGAGAGTCTTGTGAGCGCGGCCACGATAAAACGCCGTTACCAGGCCTACCTGCCTCGCAGTCTTGTCACGACGATTTGGCGGCGGCTCAAAGGCTGCGATCACGCGTTCCAGATAGCGAGTGCTTACGGTGATGTCAGAGTCGTTTACGAGCAGGAAATCGTGTTGCGCGTGAGGTACAAGCTGCGCGAGCGTTCCAACCTTGCCGTTCGTTCCTAGCTTTCGAGCGCACTCAATCAGCTGAATCTTCTGAGCAGGAAATTCGCTCTGCAACTGCCGCACCGCCGCTACGGCTGGATCGTCGAGCGATGCAACCCCGAACAGCAGCTCGTAGTTGCCAGCGTAGGTCTGCGTGCAATGGCTGCGGAATGCATTGAGCATTCCGGGATCGAGTCCCTTGAGCGACTTAAGGATGCTCACAGAAGGCGCAAACGCTGCCTGTGGAGCACGACGCGACACAAGATAAATGCGCGTCGCGATCCATGCGGTTAGAAAATAGCCGATACCGGCCACGGTCAGCGCCGTGGTCGCCACTTCCACGGCCAGGGCCAGAGCATGCGGCATCACGAGGCCTAGTTTATCGAAGCGGCCTCAGCTACTCGTAGCGCAGGGCTTCAATGGGATCGAGATTGGCTGCCTTCCAAGCCGGATAAATACCAAAAATCAGGCCGATGGCACAGGAGACTGTAAAGCCGGTCAAGATCCAGACGGTGGAAACAGTGGCAGGAAGCCCGATGGGCAGGAAGTAAATGATCCAGGTGATCACCGAGCCGACCAGGATTCCGATCACTCCGCCGACCGCGCACAAAGTCACAGCCTCGGTGGTGAATTGGGTCAGCAGGGTTCGCTTGGTCGCTCCAATCGCCTTGCGCACCCCAATCTCCCGCGTCCTCTCCGTCACGCTTACCAGCATGATATTCATGACGCCGACGCCGCCCACCATCAGGCCGACGCTCGAAACCGCAATCATGAAAAGCACCAGACCACCAGTGAGTTGACCCCAAAGCTTCGAGAGAGAATCGGGTCCAAAGATCTCAAAATCGTCCGGCTTCTCCACGCGCACCTTGCGGCGGATGCGCAGGAGCTCGCGAATTTCCTCCTGTACCAGCGACTTGTTTTTTGGATCATCGTATTTCACGCTTACCCAGAGGTCCTTGTCTTCCGGATGAAGGTTGTGAAACGTTCCCATCGGGAAGTAGGCGATATTGTCCTCTGGATTCTTGCTCCCCCCGAATGGCTGCTTGCGCTTGTCCAAAACACCGATCACGGTATAAAGACCGGTCTCAATATTCACTTCCTTGCCGATCGCGGGCTGGTCGCCAAAGAGCTGCTCCCAGGTGTCATGGCCGAGAACCACAACGTGCGATCCACGCGCATCTTCATCGTCGGTAAACATGCGTCCCTGCAGGAAAGTCAGGTCCGTCACAAGGCTTACCTGCGCGGTGTCGCCCTGAAGAATCGTGCCGGCAATCTTCTTGCCTTGGTATTTCACGCTGACCGCGCCGACTCGAAATTGGCCCACATGTTGGAAACCGCCGTCCGCCGCGGTCACATGCGGCAGCGTTCGCATTGCCAGCACATCGTCCACGGTCAGCTTTTTGCGCGCAAGCATTTCGGAAGTGGGTCGCACGCCAATGACCGGCAAATGAAACACCCAGATCACGTTTGTTCCCAGCGAACTCACCCAGTCCGAGACGCGGTTGTTCAGTCCGCTAATGACAGACGAGATTGTGATGACCGTCGTGACGCCGATGACAATGCCGAGAACCGTCAGCGCCGACCGCAGCTTGTTGGTGCGCAGGGTGTCCAACGCCATCTTGATCGATTCCCGTGTTTGACCTTGTGCCATGACCTCTGCTCCACATCTACCAAACGACGTTGCTGCTTCTTACATTTCCGCCCGCAGCGCCACGACGGGGTCCAGACGGGCTGCTTTGCTTGCCGGATACACCCCGAAGAAGATGCCCACCGCAGCGGCCAGGAATAAGCCAAGGAAGATGGCCCATAAAGGCACTGCCGTGGGGAATCCCACAACGAGCGTGATCAGCTTGCCCACAAGAATTCCGCCCAGGACTCCGATGGCGCCGCCTATCAACGCCAGCGATGCGCTCTCAATGAGAAACTGCGTAAGCACATCCCGCTGCTTCGCTCCCAGCGCCTTGCGCACGCCGATTTCACGCGTTCGCTCCGTTACGCTCACAAGCATGATGTTCATGATGACCACGCCGCCTACCACCAGCGCGATCGAAGCCAGCCCGAGAACCACCCAGGCAAACAGCGAGCTGATCTGTTTCCAGATATCAAGAAACGTGTCGTTGGTCTCGAGATCGAAATCGTCCGGCTGGCCGGGCGCTTCATGATGGCGCGTCCGCATCAGTACGCGGACTTGGTCTTCCGCGCGCTCCATCACTTCCGCATTGCCGTTGGCGCGCGCGTAGATGTCGACGGAATCGTTGTATCCGTAAATCTGTTCGTAGGTCGTGATCGGAATCGCAACCCAGTTGTCTTGGGACTGTCCCAGCGTCTTGCCCTGCCGGTCCCCCACGCCCACAATCGTGTAGGGAACGCCATCCACGCGGATTTCCTTGCCGATCGGATCTCCGTCGCCCAGCAGGTTGTCGATGATGTCGTACCCAACGATTACGTTCTTCGTAGCATGCTCTTCGTCGGCAGGCGTGAAGCCGCGTCCAATCGCAATGTCGATATTGTTGAGCGAAAGCATCGTATAGGTGTAGCCGCGGACGCTTGTATTGTCGCTCGAGTGGCCGTTGGCGACCACGTTGGTTGACTTGTTCAACAGCGCGCCAACCTCGCTGCAATCTGTGCACGAGTTCTTGATGTCTTCGTAGTCCTCGATGCGAAGAATCTTGCGCTTCTGGTAGCTCAGATACTCTTCGCCGCTGAAGATCACGCTGGGCATCCGCGTCACGGTGAAGACGTCCGCGCCATAACCCGAAAGCTTCGTGCTCACGTACTTGTTCGCGCCGTTCACCAGCGTGATGACCATGATGACCGATGCCACGCCCATCACAACGCCAATCAGCGTCAGAATGGATCGCAGCTTGTTTCCCCATAGAGACTGGAGCGCGAGTTTGAAAGCTTCAATCAGTTGCATAGTCTGCTGACTTCCGTACGAACCAGTGTCTGCTCCGCCTGAGAGGCTTCTTCAGTGTACGTAATTCTTGCCTGGCGAAGCCGCCCAGTCTGACCTTTGCTGGCCCCTCGACTTCTCCCAAATATCCTTGAGAACTCTGAAAGAGAGGCAGTTATCCCCAGCTGCCTATGAATTCATACGCGCCCAGCCATGGTTCGGTTCCCCCAGCCAGAACCCATACCGGCCGGCTCGCCGCTCAAATAGGCTAATCTCATCACATTTCTCGTCTCTTCGGTGATAGAAGGCTGCAATCGGGTTGTACCGCGCTCCAGTCCGGAAGGTCAGCGTGCTCAACCGTCAGAGCGGCGGCCTGCGAGAAAGGCGGCAATCCAGGTACGAGCTACCCTTAGGCGCTGGGGAGCCCTTCTTCGGCCAGGAGCGTCTGGTAGGCCGGCAGTGTCAGAAAATCGACGAATTTTGGTGGCTGGATCAGGGTCCGCATCAGCTCCGCTGCCTTCTCGTAGGCAGCAAAACGTGCTTGATCCACAACCGTCCTTTGCCGCTCGAGTTCTTCGCCGATGAGCCTGTCGACCATCGGCAGATCGACGACCAAGCCGTTTGCCAGCTTGGCCTTACGGTGAATCCATTGCCAAAGCTGAGCCCGGCTGATTTCTGCTGTTGCGGCGTCTTCCATCAGGTTAAACAGGGGCACGCAACCGATCCCTCGCATCCAGGCTTCCAGGTAGCCCAATCCGACGGCAACGTTCTGCTTCAAACCCGCTTCGGTAATCTCCCCCGGCGGAATTCGCAGCAAATCTTCCGCCACCGGCCGGAAGTCGGGTAGTTGCTTACCGATCTGGTTGGATTCGGGCATGATCCGGTCGAAGACCTCCATCGCCACGGGGACCAGCCCCGGATGCGCCACCCATGTCCCATCGTGGCCGTCCCCGGCCTCGCGCTCCTTGTCCGCGCGCACCTGCGCGATCGCTTTCTCGTTTGCCACGGGATCCGACTTGATAGGAATGTAAGCCGACATGCCGCCCATGGCATGCACATTCCGTCTGTGGCAGGTCTTGATGGCCAGCTTGGAATAGCTGCGCATGAAGTGCGTCGTCATCGTCACCTCTACGCGATCCGGCAGCACTGCGCGGGGGTCATTCGCGAACTTTTTGATGAAGCTGAAGATGTAGTCCCAGCGCCCGCAATTCAGGCCTGCGGAGTGTTCGCGCAGCTCGTAAAGAATCTCGTCCATCTCAAAGCTGGCAAGAATCGTCTCAATCAGCACAGTGCCCTTGATCGTTCCCTGCGAAATGCCAAGCGCCTCCTGTGCGTGGACAAAGATGTCGTTCCACAGGCGCGCCTCCAGGTGGCTTTCCATCTTGGGCAAATAGAAATAGGGTCCGCTCCCTCGTGCTACCAACTCCTTGACGTTGTGGAAGAAGTAGAGCCCAAAATCAAAGATGGAACCGGACATCGGTTCCCCGTCCACCATCATGTGCCGTTCTTCCAGGTGCCAGCCCCTCGGACGCACAAAAAGCACCGCGACCTTGTCGTTGAGCTTGTACTGTTTTCCAGTCGCGGGGTCCGCATAAGTAATGACGCGGCGAATGGCGTCTCGCAAATTCAATTGCCCGTCGAGCAGATTGTTCCAGGTTGGCGTGTTCGAGTCTTCAAAGTCAGCCATGAAGACTCTCGCGCCCGAGTTCAGCGCATTGATGATCATTTTGCGATCGACAGGTCCAGTGATTTCCACCCGTCGATCGAGAATGTCTGCAGGCAGCGGCGCAACTGTCCAGGATGCATCGCGAATATCCTTTGTCGCCTCAAGAAAATCGGGCTTCTCGCCGGCATCGAGCCGCGCTTGTCGCTCTTGGCGCGCAGCCAGCAGCGATTTGCGCCGGGCATTGAAAGCGCGCTGCAACCCGGCAAGAAACACAAGTGCATCCGTCGTCAGGACACTCGAATAACCTCCAGCCAAAGGGGCAAGAAGCTTGACTCCCGGAATCTCTTCCACATCGGTCATTGCTGCTACTCCACGTTTTTGCGAAACCGGCGCAGATCGCCCACTTGAGATGCGCCATCGCACATAAGATTATCTGGTCCGTCCGTAGTGAGGCACACCGAAACGGCTCAACTTGGATTGACTGGGGTCGCAATCAACGAACGCGGCACAGTATGATGCAGCCTCAGAGCCACTCACTCACGAGGAAGCCGCGCCCCAATGAACTGGTCACAAAACTACTCGTTGTTCGGGTGCGGACTCGTGGCCTCAGCGGCTTTGGCATCGCCTCCAATTCTCGCCGTTCTCCTATTGCTCGGCATCTTGCGAAAACCGTCTTGGATGGCGGGCCTCGCCGGTCTCACCGTCACGCTTGCGCTCGCTCTCGTCGGCTATCACATGCCGGTAATCACCGCCTTCAGCGCAGCCTGCGAGGGCGCAGCCTTCGGCCTCTTTCCGATCTCATGGATTGTTTTCTGGGCAATCGCACTGTTTCGGGTCACTTCCGACACGGGGCAGTTCACCGTAATCAAGGACTCCATTGCACGGCTCACGCCCGATCCGCGCATCCAGGTCTTGCTCATCGCCTTCGCTTTCGGCGCATTTGTTGAGGGCGCTGCCGGCTTCGGAACTCCTGTGGCGATTGCGTCAACAATGCTTGCCGGACTCGGTTTTTCTGCTTTCGATGCCTCGGCCCTCTGCCTGCTTGCCAATACGGCTCCGGTGGCATTTGGCTCGATCGGGATCCCCATCCTCACACTCGCTCTGACCACTGGACTTCCGGTAGATCAGTTAAGTGCGTCTGCCGGTCTACTTTGCACTCCAGTCGCATTGATCCTGCCCGGGTATCTCATCGTTGCTCGCTGGGGCTGGCGCGGTTTGCGCGAGGTCTGGCTGCCGGCATTGACCGCTGGCATTGTGTTCTCGGGCGTTCAGCTCTATGTTTCAACACGGCTCACCGTGCAACTGACCGACATCCTGGCCTCCCTCGCCGCGATCGCGGCACTTATCGCAGTCATTCGGTTTCGGCAACCAGGGAATCCTAAAGATCGGACGCAGGCGAACCGTCCATCCAGCGCGTACACAGGTTCAAATATCGTTGAACAGTCTGATCCACCGAAGAACCAGGACCCCAGCCGCACGCAACTCCTGTATGCCTGGATGCCTTATGCGTTCCTAGTCGTTTGCGTCCTTTTGTGGGGATGGCCGCCGCTCCATCGAATCTTCGAATCCCTTACGGTCGTCTTTCGTTGGCCGATGCTGCACGACATCGTGCTGCGGGTCCCCCCGATCGTCCCCAGGCCGTCGCCCTATCACGCCATTTTCAATCTCAACTGGTGTGCAGCTTCTGGAACGTCGTGCATGGTGGCGACTCTCTTGTCGGCGCTGGCCTTTCGAATGCGTCCCGTTGCCTTTGCGCGTTTGTTGTTGGGCGTCACGCGCCAATTGTTGCTGCCCACGGTAACGGTCACATCCGTGCTTGCGATGGCCTTCCTCATGAATTATTGCGGTGCCACCGCAACGCTGGGTCTGGCGTTCGCCGCCACAGGGCCGATCTTCCCCTTCTTTAGCGCAATCCTCGGATGGCTTGGCGTCTTCTTAACCGGTTCCGACACGTCATCGAATGCGCTCTTCGGCAATTTGCAGACAGTCACCGCGGCGCGCCTCGGTTTCAACCCGGTTGCCATTGCCGCGGTCAACTCCGTGGGCGGAGTCATGGGCAAAATGATCAGCCTGCAAACCATTGCCGTTGCCGCCGCCGCTACAGGCATTTCGGTACCCGAGCAGGCAAGACTTTTTCGCTTCACGCTCAAGCACAGCATTCTTCTGGTGTGCTTCGTGGGGCTCCTCGCCATGATCCTGGTCCGTCTGCAGCCATGAGCGCCGCGATCGCCCCAACGATTTGCCGCGAAACGCCTACTTCGTCGCGCGGTACCGGCGGATCAGATTGTTTGTTGAACTGTCGTGATGCAAAGCAGGTTCCGTTGCGCTTTCAAGTTCGGGAATGATCTTCTGCGCGAGTGCTTTGCCCAGTTCCACGCCCCATTGATCAAACGAGTTGATCTGCCAGATAGTGCCCTGCGTAAAGACGCTGTGCTCGTAAAGCGCGACCAGTTTGCCCAACACTTCCGGCGTCAGTTCATCAGCGAGAATCGTGTTCGACGGGCGATCCCCTTCGAACACCCGATGAGGCACCAGCCAGTCCGGAGTTCCTTCGCTCTTAACCTGTTCCGGCGTCTTGCCGAATGCCAGCGCTTCTGTCTGCGCAAAAACATTGGCCATCAGCATGTCGTGATGGCGTCCCAAAGGATTCAACGTCTTCGAGAATCCGATGAAGTCGCAGGGAATCAGGTGCGTTCCCTGGTGAATGAGCTGATAGAAGGAGTGCTGTCCGTTCGTTCCCGGCTCACCCCAGTACACCGGCCCCGTGGCATAGTTGACAGTGGCGCCTTCGAGCGTCACATGCTTTCCGTTGCTTTCCATCGTCAGCTGCTGCAGATACGCCGGAAAGCGCTTCAAGTACTGTTCATAAGGAAGCACTGCCACGGTTTGCGCGCCAAAGAAGTCTGCGTACCAGATACCCAGCAGGCCCATCAAGACCGGCAGGTTCTTCTCCGGTGGCGTCGTACGGAAATGCTCATCCATCTCGTGGAACCCGCTTAACATGGCCTGAAAATTCTCTGAACCAATGGCCAACATTGTCGAAAGCCCAATCGCCGAGTCCATCGAATAGCGTCCGCCAACCCAATCCCAGAATCCGAACATGTTTGCCGTATCGATCCCGAACTTGGACACTTCACCGGCATTCGTTGAGACGGCAACAAAATGTTTCGCCACGGAGCTTTCGTCGCCGCCAAGCCCGGCGAGCGACCAGGACCGTGCAGTATGTGCATTCGTCATTGTCTCCAGAGTGGTGAATGTCTTTGATGAGATGACGAAAAGCGTTTCGGCCGGATTCAGATCCTGCACAGCTTCGGCGAAGTCCGTGCCGTCGACGTTGGAAACGAAGCGGAAGACCATCGACCGTTCACTGTAATGACGAAGCGCCTCGTAGGCCATCACCGGGCCCAGATCGGAGCCGCCAATGCCGACGTTGATCACATTCTTGATTCGTTTGCCGGTATGTCCCTTCCACTCTCCGCTGCGTACGCGGTTGGCGAACGCGGTCATCTTGTCGAGCACCTCGTGCACGCCTGGCACTACGTCCTCGCCATCCACCAGGATGCGGGTGCCTTTGGGAGCACGGAGGGCAATGTGCAGAACCGCCCGCTTCTCCGTAACGTTGATTTTCTCGCCCGTGAACATCGCTTCTGTGCGCTCTTGCAAACCGGACTCCTTAGCCAGCTTCACCAGGAGCTTGAGCGTCTCATCCGTCATACGATTCTTTGAGTAATCGAGAAAGAGTCCGACCCCTTCAGCGGTAAGCCGCTCGCCACGCGTGGAGTCCTCGGCAAAGAGCGTCCGCAGATGCTTTCCCTGGATCTCCTTGAAGTGGCTCTGCAGTTCCTGCCACGCCTGCCGCGATGTCAATGGGTTCCCAGTTTTGCTGCCGGTAGCCTGCTCTGTGTTCGATGCCATGGTCTGCTCCTCTTAAACTGCGTCCCAGCAAGAATAGCTGGAAGGCCCTCGGCTCAACTCAAATCCGGTGTCAATTTCTCTTAGCCGGTTCGGCTGCAAGAACGCTTCTTGACACAAGATGCGCACAAAGCCCTCTGGGCGCGTTTCGCCGTGAATTCCGCTGCGAAACTGGCAAGCCGGAAAAACGCAATACAATGATGCCTGAGAAAGGCAAGCTCATGGACCGCCGCACATTTCTGACTGCCGCTTCTTCCGCTATTGCTGCCAACGTTCTGCTCGCAACGAAGTCCCCGGCCGAGCCAACCGCAGATGTTCTCCCTCCCATGGCTCTGGGCCTTCTCGTCAGCCCATTTGGCGCGCCCGAAGCCACCATCAAACGGGTCCACGATCTCGGTTTCTCCAATTGTTTCCTTTCCCTCGACGGCTATATTGGAAGCGGTTTTACCCCAGCCCTTGCCGTCCAGTTCAAAGACCTTCTTGAAAAGTACAATGTTGTGGCCACCACCGTTGAAGTTGTCGGCCCAGCGCCACTCGAATGGAACTTTTTGCGCGGTCCTTCGACCATCGGACTCGTGCCGCCGGCCACCCGTGCAGCGCGCATCGACGCCCTCCGGCAGGCATCCGATTTTGCCAGGCTTGCAGGAATTGGTCAGGTGCAGACGCACTGTGGGTTCATCCCGGAAGACCCGGAGGATGAGAAATATCCAGGCGCCGTCGAAGCCATTCGCACCGTCGCACAACACTGTCAAGACAACGGGCAGCACTTTCTCATGGAAACGGGACAGGAGACGCCTACAACCATGTCACGGATGATTCGCGATGTGGCAATGCCCAATCTCTCCGTGGGACTCGATACAGCAAACCTGATCCTCTATGGCAAAGCGAATCCTGTCGATGCGGTCGACATTCTCGGCCCGCACGTCCGAAGCATTCATGCCAAGGATGGCCGCTGGCCCACGGATCCAAGCCAGCTGGGCGAAGAAGTTCTGATCGGCAAAGGACTGGTAGACTTCAAAGCAGTCTTCGCCAAGTTACATCGCATCGGATACACAGGTGCCGTGACCATCGAACGCGAAACTTCCGGGCCACAGCAAATTGAAGACGTCCGGCGCGAGAAGCTCTACCTCGAGAATGTCTTGCATGAAGTCCTGGCCTGACCGCATCGATTCGGCCTCAAAACCAACAACTCAGGTGAACTAAGGAAGCTGAAGATTATGGACCGTCGGGAATTCCTGCAGAAAGGATCGATCGCCACCTCCGCCATGATGCTGCTCAATGCCAACACTGCTTTCGGTTACCAGGCCAACTCCGCCGTGCGGCTGGGTCTCCTCGGGTGCGGGAATCGCGGAACATCCGTCTCCACTTCGTTCTCGCGAAACACAACGGCTCAGGTGATCGCGCTCGCCGATCTCTTTGCCGATCAGCTCGCGGCGGGGCACGACCACTTCAACAAGCTCAACGCGGAACTCGGACGCTCACCCATCGACGACAAGTTGCTCTTCCACGGACCCCATGCCTTCGAACAACTGGCGGGGTCCCGGGATGTCGATCTGATTCAAATCTCGACGCCGCCGTTTTTCCACGTCCAACATCTTCAGGCCGCCGTCGCATCCGGCAAACACGTCTATTGCGAAAAGCCGGTCGGCATCGACATTCGCCAGGCTCATCATGCGCTCGAAATTGCAAAGCAGGTAAAGCCGGGACAAAGCGTCGACGTTGGCTTCCAGTGCCGCATGGCGCCACCCATCACAGCCATTGCCGAGAAGATCAAAGCGGGCGCACTGGGCAAGATCGCTACCGCTACGGGTAACTACGATGCGCCGGCTTCAACGGAGAAAAATCATCCTGGGGCCTCCAAGGACGAGTACCGCCTTCGCAACTGGTTATGGGATCGCGCGCTCTCCGGCGATATTCTCGTCGAGCAGAATATCCATATCATTGACCTGTGCAACTGGATGATCGGTTCGCATCCCATCAAAGCTACGGCAACTGGCGGCCGCAATGTGCTCCAGCACTTCGGCGATTGTTGGGACAACTATCAGGTCGACTTTACCTATCCGGACGGCATCCACTTCTCGTTCTCGTCCACCCAGTTTGGCTCGGACGGCAAATTCGATGCAGGTCTCAAACTCTTTGGCGCCGGCGGCTCTGCTACGGTTCCTTACTCCGGCCCCATCGCGATCTCTGGAGCCAACGCCTGGCAGTGGAGGGCATCCGATTCCGGGACTGTGGGCGGAGGTCAATTTGCTGCCAACGGAAGCTTCCTCGACAACTTGGAATTCGCCGACCGTGACAAAGATCGGACATTCATTGACAGCATCACGTCAGGCCCCGCGCACAACCAGATTGCTGCCGGCGTCGAAACGGCGCTCACCTGCATGCTGGGCAGGATGGCTGGATTGAAGCAGGTGGAAGTTACCTGGGAAGATCTTCTGGAACACGGCGAGACCTACGAGCTTGGCTTCAGCGTCGATGAATTCGCATAGCTCTTTTCAAAGTCTTTGCCACAACTGCCTTTGGAGAGTTAGCTCGACAGCAATGCCGAATCTCCCTTCCAGGGACGCAGTAATCCACTGTCGCAGATGACAATTCGTTCATCTGAGCGCAATAACTATTCTGATCTTTCTTGGGCGGGGCATTTTGCTGTGCATCGAGCTACGCAGGCTCGATGTGAAGGTCTAACATTGTCTCTATGCGGCTTCTGCTCGTTGAAGACGATAAAGAAATTCAAGCGTTCCTCGGTCCAGCTCTCACGTCGGCCGGATACCAGGTAGATCGTGCTGCAGATGGACGAACGGCAGAGAGTCTGGTTTCAAAGATCCAGTTCGACATCCTCATCGTGGACCTTGGCCTGCCGGATCAAGATGGAATCGATCTTATTCTTCGCATGCGGCGCATGGGGATCACCGTTCCGGTGCTCATCCTCTCCGCGCGGCGGTCAATCGATGATCGCGTCAGAGGTCTGGAGCAGGGCGGCGATGACTATCTTACAAAGCCCTTTGCCCTTGCAGAACTCCTGGCTCGCCTGCGCAATCTCCTCAAGAGAAACAAAGCAGTTCCGCTGGACAACATGCGCATTCGGGTCCTGGATCTGGAACTTGACCTTCTGCGCCGTGAAGCGTCCCGAGCGGGGGTGACTTTGCAACTCACGCCACAGGAGTTCGTGCTCCTCGAGTACCTTTGCCGCAACGCCGGCCGGGTCGTAACTCGGTCCATGATCCTCGAGAAAGTGTGGGGCATGCGGATTCAGCCGGAAACCAATGTGGTCGATGTTCATATCTACCGGCTACGCGGCAAAGTCGACGGCCCCGGTCAAGCGCCTCTGATCCGCACACTGCGAGGAGTGGGATATGTCCTCAAGGACCGGTAGACAAATCATGCACAGCGCTGCATGGCGCATTTCGTTGTGGGCCACTCTCGCCTTCGCTTGCGGAACTCTGGTGGTTTTCGTATTTCTCGCTCAGTTCGTAGCCAGCGATACTCAACGAAGAAGCGATACTTGGCTCTCCGGCGAGGTTGAAGTTCTGGGCGATGTTGCGGAACGAACACCCAATGATGCCCTCTACGGCCGGGTTTTGGGCGAGGTCGCAGAGTTAGCAGCGCACGAAGTCCCCGAAAGACCATCTTCCGCCGGTGCTTCCAGTGACACCGTCTTCTTCCTCCAGAGGGCCGTCGACGGAACGCAAAAGTTGTGGGTCGGCCCGGGGAACGGTGCGGCGTTCTCTCAGGCCATCGCATCCCGCCAAAGCTCCTTTGAAAAGCCGTCGGATATCACAGTTCCCGGATTCGACATTCCGTTTCGTGTGGCATCGGCGCGCATCGATGATGGCAGTCACATCTTCCTTGGACTGTCTGAGCGGGATCAGCTACGCGTCCTGCGGAACCTCCGTTTGCGGTTCTCACTGTTATGGTTTTCGCTCGTCCTCCTTGGATTCGCAATCGTCTTTTTCACCACGCGACGAATGCTGAGTCACGTTCGGGGAATTACCGACGCCGCTTCTCACATAGGCCGTTCCGATCTCACCACAAGAGTGCCCGCCACGAATCGCAACGATGAGATCGCCCAACTCGCCCACACTCTGAATCGGATGCTCGACCGAATTGAAAACTCCGTGCACCAGCTGCATACCATCACCGATTCTCTGGCTCACGATCTGCGCAGCCCGCTCACCGCCATCCGGGGCAAACTTGAGGCATCACTCGCTACAACGCGTGACGGAGAGCAGACAGAGACAGTAGTGTCCGTCCTGGACGAGCTGGACCGACTGACTGACTTCTTGAATAAGTCCCTCGACGTGGCCGAAGCGAGGGCAGATGCGTTGCGGCTTTCGCCGTCAGATATCGATCTTGATGAATTGCTGCGATCGATGATTGACCTTTATGAGCCTTCAATGTCTGAAAAGGGGCTCCACGTCAAACTGCTCAGCCATGGCCCTTCGATCGTTAAGGCCGATCCAGGCCTCGCTCATCGCATGGTTGCCAATCTCTTTGACAATGAACTCAAGCACGTCCCCTCAGCTTGCACCGTAACTTTGAGTCTGCGGAATGAAACCGAAGAGGTTGTTCTCACGTTGATGGACGACGGGAACGGATTTGATTCTGCGATTCTTCCCCAGCTCTTCGTGCAACGAACCAAAAGCAAGTCCTCCACCGGCCATGGCTTGGGCCTGGCTTTCGTTGATGCGGTGGTTCGGGCCCATGGTGGCGACATCCGCGCTTCTAACCGCGCAGAAGGAGGCGTCGAGGTCGAGATACGAATTCCTCTGGCGCATGCAGAGCCGCTTTCTGGGTTCGCAGGCAGTTTCCCCGTACGGGTCGGCGAGGACTAAAGGGAGGACCGCCGTTAGAAGCCTCCCAGGCGCGCACCCCGTCTTTCACAAGCCTTAAATACAGGAGTTGGGCGCTAACTTCAATGCCAGTGTAGAATCTGCATTAAGCATGGAGCTGTTCCTCAACTCGCTGTGGGCCGCGCTTGCCATTGTGTGTTTTAGCCAATGGTTTCTTGCCAAACAGGGCGATAGCGCGAGGCGATCGACCTTTGTCGCGACGGCCATGCTCATCGTTCTTCTGTTTCCGGTGATCTCGGTCAGCGACGATCTGTGGTCGCTCCAGAACCCCGCGGAAACAGACACCTGTGTCCGACGGCTTCAATCGCCCCCCATTCAGCCCACGTTTCGCTCGCTCGCAGGCATTCCCGAGCCGTTTAAAGTGGAATCCGCGGAAGCTCTCCAACTGCTTCGCACGCCACTCTTTTGCTTCCTGCCAGTGGCTGATCCCCCGTCGCACGATGCTTTGCAGAACCGGCCTCCGCCCTCTGTGTGACCGATCGCACTTCTTGATTCAAAGTCTTCTTCCTATGAACGCCCCATGAATGGCGGCGTAAAGGATTGGTATGAAGTATGGATTCCCCCCTGTATCGATTGGGGTCTTGTGCGCGTTGCTTTTGCTTGGTGCTAGGTCGTGCTTCGCTCAGCAACCGCTCACATGGGAGCAAATTCGATCGAAGTTTGAGGCGGATAATCCCGCTCTCAAGGCTGACGCCCTCAGTGTCGACGAGATGCATGCCAGCGAAATCACAGCCTTTTTGCGCCCAAATCCTCAGTTCACGCTTGCCACCGACGGAACCCAGATCGCTCCCCACAATGGGGTTTGGCAGCCTTTTACCGGGACCGACGTCGTGCCCACTCTCAGCTATCTCCACGAGCGCGACCACAAGCGGGAATTACGCCTGGAAAGCGCCAAAGAAGGCACGCACATTGCCGAAGCACAACACGCCGATTTGCAACGCACTCTGGAGTTCACCCTGCGTAGCGCGTTTGTGAATACCCTGCAGGCCAAATCCGTTCTCGAATTCGCCAGGGCTGACCTTGATTACTACGACCACGTCATTGGCATCAGCCGCGAGCGCTTCAAGGACGGCGACATCGCGCAAATCGATCTTGATCGCATCGAACTGCAACGGGTTCAATACGAGGCGGAAATTCAGACTGCGATCGTAAATCTGAGAACCGCCAAGATTCAGCTCGAGCAGTTGCTCAACGAGCGCACACCCGTGGAGCAATTTGACGTTACCGGCCCCTTCGATTTCTCTGACAACCTGAAGCCGCTGGATGAATTCAGACAGACCGCACTGGACGCGCGCCCCGATCTGCAGGCCGCAATGCAAACCATTCAGCAGGCGCAGACCAATCACAAGCTGGCTGAGGCCAACGGCTCGACGGACCCCACCTTCAGCGGCTGGTACACCTACAATTCATCCAACAACAATCCATACGGGATTCAGACCATCGGCGCCAGCGTCAATATTCCATTGCGCATCTTCGATAAGAACCAGGGCGAAAAACAGCGCACGCAAATTGACATCGGCCGCAGCCAGCAGGCCGGCGAAGCGATTCACGCGCAGGTATTCGGCGATGTGGATTCGGCCTACGCATTGGTCGATAGCGATATCACTCTATTGAAACCCTATCGGGACAAATATCGCGATCAGGCCACGCGCGTGCGGGACACCATTACCTACTCCTACCAGCATGGGGGGGCATCTTTGATGGACTTTCTGAATGCCCAAAGCGACTACAGAGTCGTTCAACTGGCCTATTTGCAACTGATCGGCTCCTATTTGACCGCCGCCGCACAGCTCAACCTTGCCGTGGGGCGTGAGGTGATTCCATGAGGAAGCAACTCTCCGCATTTGTTCATCCAGCATTTCTAGTCACGTTCGCTCTGCTGTCAATGCTCGCCGGTTGCAAGGGCAAGGAGACAGGCGACGCTTCGCCCCCGCCGGCCAAGGTGGTCGAAGTCACAGACATGAACCTCATCACCATCGACAGCAAAGATGCTTCTGAGTTTCCACTTGCTCAGGCCGAAAAAGTTGAAGCTTCTGCAGAGCTGTCGGCCACCGGCACAATCTCCCCTGACATCGCCCGCGAAGTTCCGGTCATCTCCCTGGCCAATGGTCGCGTCGTCGACATCAAGGCAAGACTCGACGACAACGTAAGAAAAGGCCAGTTGCTCTTCAGCGTGCAGAGTCCTGACGTCACCAATGCCTTCGACGCGTATTTGAAAGCTGTCAACGACGAACATCTCGCCGAAAAAGCCTTCGTTCGTGCCCAGGATCTATATCAACACGGGGCCGTTTCGCAAGCTGCGCTCGAAGCGGCCGAAGACGCCGAAAAAGATGCCAAGGCAGATCTCGAAGCGGCTGAGTCGCAGTTGAAGATTCTCGGCGTAGAGAAAGATCACCCCAACAGCGTCGTCAATGTGTATGCACCCATCTCCGGCGTCATCGTCACGCAGAACATCACGAACGCAGCAGCGGCCGGAGTCACGCTTGCAGGCTCGGCAAACGCCTTCACCATCGCTGATCTGTCGCACGTGTGGCTTATCTGCGATGTCTATGAGAACGACATCCCAAAATTGCAACTGGGGCAAGCGGCGCGCATTCACGTCGATGCCTATCCTGACCGCCCTCTCATCGGCCGCATCAGCGACATTGGCCCCGTCCTCGATCCCTCAATTCGCACCGCCAAGGTTCGCATCGAACTCGAAAACCCCGGCATTCTCCGTCTCGGCATGTTTGCCACGGCAACGTTCTCCAGCTTGAAAAAGACGACGTATGCCGCTGTGCCCGCGAATGCCGTTCTCCACCTCCATGATCGTGATTGGGTCTTCGTGCCGGCCGGTGCCGGCCAGTTCAAACGTACCGAGGTCCGCGTCGGGAATATGCTCAGCGGCAATCGCCAGCAGATTCTTTCGGGCGTCGCACCTGGACAGCAAGTTGTGACCAACGCCTTGATGCTGGAGACGGCGGGTACCCAATAGATGCTTCGTGCCCTGGTTGATTTCGCGCTCAAAAACCGCTGGATGGTCCTCGGCGGCATCCTTGTGCTCACAGCATGGGGCGTGATTTCGTTCCGAAATCTTCCCATCGAGGCATATCCCGACGTCGCGAACAATTACGTACAAATCATTACCCAGTGGCCAGGGCGCAGCGCCGAAGAGATCGAGCGCCAGGTCACTGTCCCCGTCGAAATTCAGATGGCCGGAATTCCACATCTCACCCATCTGCGTTCCACTACGCTGGCCGGGCTTTCGAGCCTTATGCTCATCTTCGACGACAGCTCGACAAGTGACGTCAATCGCGAGCATGTGCTTGAGCGATTGAACCAGGTGAATCTGCCCGCCGGGCTTACACCGCAAATGGGCACAGACTGGAGTCCGGTAGGCCAGATTTACTGGTACACCCTGGAGAGTTCGAATCCCGCCTACGACGTGATGGAGAAAAAGTCTCTCGAGGACTGGCTGATCGAAAAGTCCTTCAAAGGCGTGCCGGGCGTTGTCGACGTTTCAAGCTTTGGCGGTCCGACCAAGGAGTACCAGATCCGGCTTGATCCTGAAAAGCTTGTTGCCTACGGGCTTTCCATCAGCCAGGTTGAGCAGCAGATCGCGGCCAATAATACCAACGGCGGCGGCAGCTTTATTGAAGAGGGCACGCAGGAAATCAATGTCCAGTCTCTCGGGCTCTACAACACCGTGCAGGACATTGAAAATACCGTGGTCAAGACCCAGAATGGCGCCCCCGTGCACGTTCGGGACATCGCAACTGTGGTGCAGGGTCCGAAGATTCGTCTGGGTCAGATCGGTCGCGCGATTCATCGTTCCGACGGCACCATCGTTGACAATCCTGACACCGTCGAGGGCATTGTTCTCCTGCAAAAGGGCGATGACTCCGATCCGGTGCTGCAGGGCATTCACGACGAAGTCAAGCACCTCAACAACGGCATACTTCCCCCTGGCGTAAAAATTGTTCCATTCCTCGATCGGTCCGACCTCGTCCGCTTCACGGTCGATACCGTCGAAAACAATCTGACCGCGGGCGTTGTGCTCGTGTCCATCATCCTTCTTCTGTTCCTGGGCAACGTCCGCGGCGCCATCATTGTGGCGCTCACCATTCCCTTTGCGCTCCTCTTTGCTGCGATCTGCCTCGACCTGGCGCACATTCCGGCTAACCTTCTCTCGCTCGGCGCACTCGATTTCGGAATGGTGGTCGACGGAAGCGTCGTGATGATCGAAAACATCGTGCGCCATCTTGCGCAGAAAGAAGATGGTCGCAATCCGGCGCGCCGCATCCGCGATGCTGCCCACGAAGTGCAGCGTCCGGTCTTTTTTGCGCGCGGCATCATCATCACTTCCTATCTCCCCATCTTTACCTTGGAAGCAGTTGAGGGCCGGCTCTTCAAGCCGATGGCTTGGACAGTTACCTTCGCCCTCGTGGGCGCTCTCGTTTTCGCCATCCTCGCTGCGCCGGTCATGGCCGGGCTCCTCTTTCGCAAAGGCGCCAAAGAGTGGCAAAACCCGGTCATGGAGTGGCTCGTGCGGCAGTACGGCACCGCAGTACGCAAGGCAATCCTTTACCGCAAGACGACGCTCGCCATCTGTACCGTCCTCTTTCTTATCTCGGTCTACCTTCTCTTCGGCGGCCCCATCGGCTCAGAGTTCCTGCCGCACCTGGATGAAGGTTCATTGTGGGTGCGCGGCACACTCCCCCCCAGCGAAGGACCTACCGCCAGCATCGACTTCACCAACAGAGCTCGGGTCGTCATGGCGTCTTTCCCTGAAGTGACGCAGGTGATTAGCCAGACGGGCAGACCCGATGACGGCACCGATACCGCAGGCTTCTTTAACACCGAATACTTCGTAGACCTTAAGCCCAAAAAGGAGTGGCGCCCTCTTTTTCACCAGGATAAGGAAGCATTGATCGCCGCAATGGACAAGGAACTCGAGAAATTCCCCGGCGTGCTTTGGAATTTCTCGCAGCCCATCAGCGACAACATGGAAGAAGCCGTCTCCGGCGTCAAAGGTGAATTGGCCGTGAAGCTGTACGGAGATAATCTGCGTACGCTTGAAGCTACCGCAGACACAATTCAGTCGCAAATGGCCACCGTTAAGGGCGTATCGGACCTTGGCATCTTTCGCATCGTTGGCCAACCAAACTTGAACTTCAAGGTTGATCGCGCGGCGGCCGCGCGCTGGGGCATTAACGTAGCCGACATTCAAGACGCGATCCAGACCGCGGTTGGCGCGAACACAATTACCCAGGTGCAGCAGGGCGAGGCGCGTTTCGACGTCACCCTTCGTTACCAGAAGGAATATCGCGACACGCGGGCGGCCATCGAGGATATTCGCCTTCTCGCCCCGTCGGGCGAGCGCGTCTCTCTCGCGCAACTCACCACCCTCTCCACCGATGATGGTGCTGAAGCCATCAACCGAGAGGGAGGTCAACGTTACATTGCCATCAAGTTTTCTGTCGTAGGGCGCGATTTGGGTTCCACGGTCGAAGAAGCCATCAGCAAGGTCGAGCACAACGTCAAGTTGCCCACCGGCTACCATCTTGAATGGGCAGGCGAATATGCGAGCCAGCAGCGCGCCAACAAGCGAATGGCGCTCGTCGTTCCCATCACCGTGCTCGTGATCTTTCTCATCCTCTACACCATGTTCCGGTCTTATAAGTGGTCGATGCTCGTCCTTGTGTCGGTCGTCATGGCGTCTATCGGAGGGCCGCTCGCTCTCTATCTGACCCACACCAACCTTTCGGTCTCATCGGCTGTGGGCTTTCTTGCGCTTTTCGGCGTCTCCGTCGAAACCGGCGTCATCATGATCGAATTCATCAATCAGCTCCGCTCACGCAACCGCACCGGTGAGGCCAGTGGCGAACAGCCAATCATCGAAGCCGCAGTCGAAGGAGCCGTGCAGCGCCTCCGGCCCATCATGATGACGATGCTCGTGGCTACCCTCGGTCTGCTGCCCGCTGCGCTTTCGCATGCCATCGGTTCCGATTCTCAGCGGCCCTTCGCCATTGTCATCGTCGGAGGCCTGCTTGCCAATCTCGTCATCGGTATCTTCCTCATGCCTACGCTCTATGTCTGGATGGCCCGCGAAGACGATATCCTGCCCGAAGTCGACCAGGAGTGGAACGAATAGGCGTTAGGGATTCGCCTGCGTTCGTCCAACAGATCTCGCTAAGACAGTGTGAGTTTGAACAAACAGCCTCAGGAGACTTCCGAGCAGTTACAATCGGTTGATCCCCCGGAGGCTTTGATGAACGGCACGAAGCGCTGGGGTATTGCGTTCGCCGGGTTCGTCACACAGGTCGCGCTCGGCGGTGTCTACGCGTGGAGCGTTTTTCGCATCCCGCTCACACGCGAATTCGGCTGGACAATCGCTCAGGTCACTTGGACATTCACAATCGCCATTGGTGGCCTCGGTATCGGTGCATTCGTCGGCGGCCTCTGCCTTAACCGCACAAGCCCGCGCTCTGTCGCCATCGCAGGAGGCGCCCTGAATGGACTCGGTGTCTTTCTCGCCTCCTTTTCTGCGCACAAATTGTGGTGGCTCTATCTCAGTTATGGAGTGATGGGAGGCATCGGCCTTGGCTTTGCCTACATCGTTCCCATCTCTGTGCTCGTCAAGTGGTTTCCAGACCGCCGTGGCCTCATCACAGGCATCGCAGTCAGCGGCTTCGGCGCGGGTGCTCTCGTTACCGCGCCCGTTGCAACCCATCTCATTCAGTCTTCCAACGTCGGCGTCCTTCGAACTTTTGCCTATCTGGGAATCTCGTATCTTGTCATCACGTGCAGCGCCGGTTGCTTCATGCAAAATCCTCCCTCCGGCTGGAGTCCCAGCGGATTGACCTTGAGTCCCATCCAGGTCTCGCAACGCGCAACGAAAGACTTCACAATTCGCGGTGCCCTGGCCACCTGGCAATGGTGGGCTCTCTGGTCGCTGCTTTTCCTCAACGGAACGGCAGGAATCGCGCTGATCTCGCAGGAAGCGCCCATCTTCGAGAAACTTACGGGCTGCACTGCCGCTGTTGCCGCGGGTATGGTCGGAATCGTGAGCGTCGGCAACGGCGTCGGACGCATCTTTTGGTCCGGCATCTCCGATGTGCTCACGCGACGCTGGACCTACGCTGCCCTCTATCTCTTGCAGACCGTCCTGTTCTGGCTTTTGCCGTTGCAGTCTTCCGCTGCCGTCATTACGGCTATCTCGTTCATCATTCTCATGTGCTACGGCGGCGGCTATGGAACAATGCCTGCCTTTGCCGCGGATTACTTTGGCTCCAAGAATGTTGGCTCCATCTACGGCCTCATGGCCACCGCGTGGAGCTGTGCCGGCCTTGCGGGATCCCAAATTCTGATTCGATTCCTCGGGCCCACGGGCTCTTATGCCACGGGACTCCACGCCATTGCCATCGTCATGCTTGTCTCTCTCACTCTCCCCATTCTGGTTTCTCCTCCGAAACCGTAAAAGCGCCAAATTAGATTTCACCCTGCATCCGCATCTTTTGTTCACCATGCGATACGCATTCGTGCAAGTTTCGGCCTCGGGACGTGCACTTCGATGACTCGTTCCTGCTCCACATTGCGAAGCTCACCGAATTCAGAAGAATTCTCCATCCCTCCATTCTTATGGTTCCAAAAGCTTCGCAGCATCTTGCCATATCGGATGGCAGAAATCTTCCATATCCAACGGGCAATGAATGCCCCCGCAAAAAGGCATGGATGGCCGATGCGACTTGTGTTGCTTTCGGGTTATTCATGGATGTGAACGTTTGTTTCGAGTCTCGGTCGCACGTGAAACAACGATCTTTCATTCGAAGAGAGAGTGCATCCAAGCAATCTGCAACGATGAAATTTTAAGAAGGCACTCCGCAGCTTAAGGAGCGATAGGAATCTATGCAGAGTCTTCCGGGCAATAAGGCAAGTATCCAGGAGAGTAGCTCGCTACGACCCATTGTCTCGGCGGGGTTCCGTCATCGCAGGCTTTGGATGTGTGTCGTACTGGGCGTAGTGTGTCTAACTCTGCTTTACCTGGCCCTCGCTCCAAGAACATACAGTTCAGAAATGGATATTCTCGTCCAGAACAAGCGGGGCGACGAACAAATCACGCCTAGCCGCATCAACGGCGAAATTACGATTAACGGTGTCACGGAGGAGCAGATCAACTCGGAGATCCAATTGTTGACAAGCCAGGAGCTTGCCAACCAGGTCGTTGATTCAGGTTGGACGAGCGCATCGGAAATAGGCAAGTCTCGCGAACAATTAAAAACGCACGACAAGGCAGTGCAGGCCTTTGAAAAGCACCTCGCTGTCAGCATGGTGCGCAAATCAAATGTCATTCGCGTGGAGTACACCGCCTCCGACCCAAGGCTCGCAACAGACACACTCAATCGGCTCCTTGCAGCGTTCCTGAAAAAGCAGCAGGATATTGCGCAGCCTCCCGGAACAGCCAAGTTTTTTGCCGATCAGGCAGCCAGCTACAAGCAGCAACTGGATCAGGCTCAGCAACAGCTCGCTGCCTATCAGCAGCAGAACAAAATCGTCTCGCTGCCGGACTCAGAATCCACGCTGGACCGCGAGATCAACGATGCGCAGACTGAATTGCGCGCCACCGATGCGCAGATCAGCTCGATCAATCAGCAAATCGGCTCCCAGACGGCTCATTTGCGCTCATTGCCCGATCGCCAAACGACCCAGGTCCGCACCATTCCCAACGACTATTCGATTGAACGCTTGAATACAATGCTGGCCGAGTTGCAAAACAAGCGAACCACCCTGCTCACAAAGTTCACTGACAACGATCGACTGGTTCAGGAAGTGAATCAACAGATCGCAGATACCAAGGCGGCATTGGCTAAAGCGCAGCAGATGACATCGCAGGAGCACGATAGCGATGTGAATCCGGTTTGGCAGAATATGACCGGATCGATCATTCAAGGCGAAACGGAACGCGCGGCCTTGAAAGCAAAGCGCGAGGCGTTAGCCGGCCAGATCGGAACCATTCAAAGCCAGCTTTCCAATGTCGAAGGTTCAACCGTGCCCTTCAATTCCCTTCGCCAGCGGGTGGCGGACCTCCAGAACAACTATCAGCTCTACACCGAGAAACGCGACGAAGCACAGATTGCCGATCAGATGAACGCCAACCGGTTGCTCAACGTCGCGGTCGCGCAAAGCCCAACCTACAGCGTGATGCCGGCAAGTCCCAAGCCTGTGGTCGATACTGCCCTGGGCACATTCACGGCTCTCTTCTTCGCATGTTTTCTCGTGTTCTTTGCCGAGATTGGACGCAACACGTTTGCATCCTCGCTCGAAGTCGAACGAGCACTGGAACTGCCGGTGCTTGCCGCCGTACCGCTTCTCTACCGCAACGGGCGCGTCGAGAAACATCCGGAGCTCCTGCCTGTCTTTGTGGGAATGGCTTCTTCGGGGGCCGCGGCCAGTGAGCCAAGGGCATCCGCTCCCGTCCTCGTTCGCCACAGAAAGGGGCCGTTCAGTCTATGAGCATATCGCTGAATCTGTCTGAATCCGCCGCTTCGCCATCTCGGATGGAAGGTTTGCAAGGATCTGTCTTCCATACCTTGCTGTACACCGTATTTCAAAAGCCTCGTGACCCGGAACTGGGGGGAGTTGTTGTCGCTGTCAGTTCTCCCGGACCAGGCGAGGGCGTCACCTTTGTCACCCGGGCACTGCTGCACGAACTTGGAAAATCGGATTTCAACTCCGTTGCCGGTGTGAACATGCGCTTTTTGCGTAAGCTGCACGAACCCACGCTCGAAGCCATCAAAACTTCGCTTCGGACGGCGGAAAAGCCCGCTGCGGACGATGCGCGTCCCCTCGTGCGCAGGCGCAACTCCCTCGGCGGTGAAGATCGCCGTGGTCCATGGGAGGGAAGCTGGCAGTACCGCAGGGACTGCGTTAACTTGCTGCGCGCTGAGTTCGATTACAGCGTTATCGAATGCCCTTCCCTCAAGGTCTCGGGTGACCTGCTCAGTATCGCTCCGTTTGTCGACGGAATACTTCTTGTTATCGAAGCAAACCGCACACGCCGCGAGGAGCCTCAGCAGGCAGAACAGAGCATTGCAGCGGCAGGCGGAAAACTCCTTGGTTTCATTCTCAACAAACGAACGCTCGAAATGCCGGATTGGCTCGATCGAATGCTTTGAGTGAATCGCGCCAGAGCAAGTGGGACGCCGAGGAGGTTTGGATGATGCGACGACTGGCCCTAGCCGTGCTGGGTCTCTGTTTGTTCATGCCGCGTGCGCGGGGCGATGAGCAGCTGCACCACAGGCCCGAGTACACGCTTCACATTGGCGATGTGATCGATCTCAACTATCGCCTGACTCCTGAATTCAACCAGACCGTCACAATCCAACCGGATGGTTGCGTCAACTTGGAAGAAGTCGGCAATGTCAAAGTGGCTGGCCTTACTTTGGAGCAGGCACACGACCAGATTGTGACAATCGCGTCGAATCAGCTCAACCATCCCGAGCTTTCCATCACACTCAAGCAATTCCAACAACCGTATGTCGTGGTCGCGGGCGAAGTGGCACGGCCCGGAAAAATTGAAATCAACGAGAACACCACGGCTCTGCAAGCCATTATGCTCGCGGGCGGATTCGCACAATCCGCGGAAGAGACCCACGTCGTTCTCTTTCGCCACATAAATGCTGACACCGCCGAGGTACGCCAGCTCAATCTGCACAACATCAAGAAGGATGCGCAACTCGAGCGTGATGCAGAGCTCCAACCCGGTGACATGCTGCTTGTGACACGCAACAAGCTCGAGCACCTGTCCCGCTTCATGAAAGCCGCCAACTTGGGCGTCTACTTCAACCCTTTTCCCGTCATTCCGTAATTCGGAAGCTCCGGGAATTTGCAGGCCTTGGGTCGCGCGCGCCGCGCCCTCGGCATTCTGCACCCATTTTTCCCAATCGTGGAGGAATTCATGCCGTCTGAACTACGATCCGAAGCACAGGGCGCTGCCAGCCTAAGACTCATCACCTCGCCTTGGGCTTTGCCCGAACCAGCAAATTCCGCACTGCGGCTGCGTGCAGTGGTTGCAAAAGGAATCGCTGGTAAGCTCTCAGGCGTACTCGACCTCATTTGCCTGAGCGCGACATTGATCTATCTCGCGCTCTGGGCCGTGAGCGCACGCCCCGCGGTTGCTCCGTGGACGCTGCTCTCCATGCGCATGTCGGTTGCCCACTTTTGCATGGTCGCCGTCTGCTGGACGATATGGCGTTCCTTATTTTTCTACTGCGGCCTCTATACCTGGCAGCACCTGCAATCGGCATTCGGAGTTGTCTGTCGCGTTCTGCTCGCCACAGGAATGTGCGCCCTCGTCGAAGCAGAAGTGATCGCTTTCCAGTGGCACCACGGACATTATCTTCGCGTTGCGCTGTACGCATGGATCGCGGCGGCGTTCGGGACCCTGCTCTCTCGCGTGGCGATCGGATGCTTTCAGATCTATCTGCGGCCCCATCTCAGGCGCACAAGGAGCGCGGTGATCGTGGGAGGCGGAACAAGCGCCGTGCGTGTCTGTGATGAGCTCCATGCGCACGACGATTGGAAATACAGCATTCTCGGAGTTGTCGATTCCGCACCCGCGAGTCTTTCGGAACATTCCTTGCCCATTCTCGGGCGCATTGGGAACCTTGAAGAGATCCTGATGCGCCAGGTTGTTGACGAGGTAATCGTCACACTCCCGCTGAAATCGCACTATGGCGCAGTGGAACGCGTAATCGCCATCTGCGAGCGCGTCGGCGTGCAGGTGCAGTACGCAGAAGAGCTCTTCGATGTTTCCTGGTCAAGCCACTGCCACCCCGCCGTCCAGGAACACCGAAACGTAGTCCTGAAAATGGTGCATGAGGATTACCGTCACGGCATCAAGCGCGCGATCGATATCGCGGGTGCCCTCTTCGGGCTGATTGTCTGTGCTCCGCTGCTTCTGGTCGTCGCGATCCTCATCAAGTGCTCAAGCAAGGGACCTGTTCTCTTTGGCCAGGAACGTTACGGGCTCGGCAAGCGCACCTTTCGCATCTACAAGTTCCGCACCATGGTCGAAAACGCTGAGGCTGCCCAGGCCGCGCTGGAGCACATGAACCAAAACAGTGGTCCAGTCTTCAAAATCTTCGAAGATCCCCGCATTACGCGCCTGGGAGCGTTCCTGCGCAAGACATCGATTGATGAGCTCCCGCAACTCATCAACGTCGTGAAGGGCGAAATGTCTTTGGTCGGACCCCGGCCCCTCAACCTTCGCGACGTCAGCAGATTTTCTGAAGCGTGGCTCATGCGCCGCTTCAGTGTGAAGCCCGGCCTGACCTGCCTTTGGCAAATCAGCGGGCGCAGCACGGTTAGCTTCGACCGTTGGATCGCGCTCGACCTACATTACATCGACAATTGGTCTCTCTTGCTTGACTTCAGAATTATTGCTCTCACTTTTCCAGCAGTCATCAAGGGAACAGGTGCCGCATGAGTACTTTCAATAAAAAGCGCATTTTGTATGTGAACCATACCGGCTTGGTGAGCGGAGCGGAGGTGGTGCTGCTGAATCTCCTCCGTGGACTGGACCGTGACCGTTATGAACCCATCGTCCTCAGCCCGATGCAGGGAAGTCTCGGCGCTGAGCTCCTCAAGTTGGAAGTCGAATGGCATCCAATCACTGAAATTAATACGCGATTCACAGTGCGTCCAGGCCGCATACTACGGTTTTTCGGGCAGCTCGCCAGAACTGTCGCCGCGATCCGCAAGAGAATTCATAGCGTTTCCCCGGCCATTGTTCACGCCAACTCAATCCGGGCCGGTATTGCGGCGTCGATCGCGGCCATCGGCACCGGCAAACCGGTGATCTGGCACGTTCACGACACGCTGCCCCGCCACCCTGCAAGCGCGGCCATCCGGGCATTCGTCCTGCTCGCTCCAAAGACACGAGTGATCGCCGTGTCGGAAGCCACAGCGCAGGCGTTTCGCGGGCCCATGAAGAGGTCGAAGAAGGTACGCACCATCTACAACGGCGTCGACCTGGAAAAGTTTCGCACGCCGCATCCCGCGGCACTGCGGTTTCGGACGCAGCTTGGAATCTCCGAGAGCGACTTTCTCGTTTGCGCCGTGGGGCAGATCTGTGCTCGAAAGGGGCTTCGAGAGCTCGTCGAAGCGTTTCGTCAAATGCAAGCTCAGGCCCCGCGCATGCACCTCGCGATTGTCGGCAAGGTCGTATTCAGGCACGAAGAGGAATACCTGCAGGCCCTGCAGCGGGACGTCCAAGTCTCGGGCGCGGCCGGGCGCATCCACTTCACAGGCGAGTTTCGTGATGTGTCTCCAGTGCTGCAGGCCTCCAACCTTCTTGTCCTCAATTCATCCGACGAGCCCTTTGGCCTTGTCCTGGTCGAAGCCATGGCGAGCGAAACGCCTGTTCTCGCAAGTCGCGTCGGTGGCATCCCGGAGATCGTTACCGATACCGAAAATGGGTGGCTCATCCAGCCCGGCGACACTTCGGCCCTCGCGTCAAAACTTCTGGCGTTATCGCACGACCCAATCTCTCTGCAGCGCGCAGCAGAGAACGCGCAACGCACAACGTGTCCCCGATTTTCACTGGAACGCTTTCAAAGTGAGATTGCCGCGTATTACTCCCAGCTGGCTGGCGACACCGATCCAAAAAAATGGCAAAGCCAAGTCCGTCCGGCCTTGATCCGAACCGGTAGTAATTAAGGAGACTTTTATGTCCAAGATCGCTCTTTTTCAGGACTATCTCGCACAGTACGGCGGTGCGGAACGCGTAACCGAGGCCATCCACCAGGCACTGCCCGGCGCTGACCTGCATTCAACCTTGTCCGTGCCCGAAAAAATGTCTCCCTACTTGAGCAAACTCGAGACAAAGACCACGTGGATGCAGCACCTGCCCGCGAAGTCAAAACTCTATCGGCACTATTTCCTCTTCTATCCCTTCGCGGTCGAGTCCGCCAATCTCGAAGACTACGACCTCGTGATCAGCAGTTGCTGCGGATACTCCAAGGGCGTACAGCGCGGGAAGGATGCGGTCCACGTCTGCTACTGCCACAACCCGATGCGTTGGGTTTGGCGGTTTCCTGAATATATGGCGCGGGAAAAATTCAGCGGGCCAACCAAATTCATTCTCAAGACAATGGTCCAGGGGCTCAAGCAATGGGAGATGAAAGCTGCGCGAAGGCCCGACTACTTCATTGCTAACTCGCACATCGTGGCGCGCAGGCTCAAGGAAGCTTTCGGCGTAGATGCCACCGTCATTGAACCGCCCATCGAAACGTCGCGCTTCTGGATCAGCAAGGAAGTTGAAGACTACTACCTTGTTCTCTCGCGCCTGGTCTCCTACAAGAGGATCGACCTCGCAGTGCAGGCTTGCACGCGAACCGGACGTCGCCTGATCGTCATCGGAGATGGCCCCGATCGCGAACGTTTGCAGGCCATGGCGGGACCGACTGTGACGTTCCTCGGGCGTCAGCCGGATCAGGCCGTCAATCGGTATGCAAGCCGTTGCCGTGCATTGATTTTTCCGGGCGAAGAGGATTTCGGGATGGCGCCATTGGAAATCAATGCGGCCGGCAGGCCCGTGGTCGCGTATGGCGCAGGCGGAGCCACAGAAACCGTCATTGAACAGGTGAATGGCATTCTCTTTCGCGAACAAACAGTCGAATCGCTCATTGAAGGTCTCGAGCGAAGCGAATATCGCATTTGGGATCCCGCAACAATCAGAAAAGTCGCGCTCCGCTACGATATTCACCTCTTTCAGGAACGTTTTTTGGACTTCGTTGGCAAGGTCTCACCCGCAGTCAGAGAACAGCGCATGCTCCGCCGGAGGGCCGGATGAGCACTGTGCCTATCGAAGCAACGGCCAATGTGCCCGTGGTCCAGCCGAGCCCGCGTAGCGGCTTTCGCGCAGTGGTCCAATCCGTGGGAAGTAAATCGGCGATCCTCGTTCTCCAGGCGGGCACCGGCATCCTGACGGCACGAACGCTGGGCCCGGCAGGTCGAGGTGAATTGGCCGCAATGATCCTTTGGCCGCTGTTCGTTGCCAGTGTCACTACCCTCGGCGTGCCAAGCTCGCTCATCTACTACCTGCGCAACCAGCCTGCGGAACGGGATCGCTTGATCGCCAACGGGTTCGTCATGGCCGCAATTCTGGGTGTGCTGTCGGCCGCCATTGCGGCTGGCCTGCTGCCATGGTGGCTTCGCCAATATTCCCCGGGAGTCATTCACGCTGCTCAGTTGTTTCTGGTCACAGTTCCACTCTGCTCCGTTACTCTCGCAGGTCGCGCCGTTCTTGAGGCGGAACACGACTTTGCGGCATCCAACGGAATTCAGATCCTCACCCCTCTCGTCACCCTCGCGGGATTGCTGCTCTTTTTCGCATTTCATCCGATGACGCCGATGGCCGCGGCGTTTGCCTACATTGCCGCTTCCGTTCCAGCCTTTGCGTGGATGGCGCGGCGCGTCGCGCGCACTGGATTCCACTTCGCAAATCCACAAAGCGACGTCGTAAGGAAAATCCTGCAGTACGGAGTGCGATCTTACGGCGTGGATATTCTGGGAACCCTCGCACTGCAAGTCGACCAGGTTCTCGTCGTCAGCCTGCTTAGCGCGAGTGCCATGGGTTCCTACGTAGTCGTACTGAGCTTGTCGCGCATGCTCAATGTCTTTCAAACCTCCGTCGTGATGGTGCTGTTTCCCAAAGCGGCCGGCCACGACGCAAAGAGGGTGCTCGCCATGACCGGCGACGCGGTTCGCATCAGCGGTCTCGTAACCGCTGCCTGCGGCGCAGCAGTCTGTCTCGCCGGGCCAATTGTGCTGCGCGTCCTCTATGGGCCCGCCTATGTTGCAGCCGCTGGAGCACTGCGCATTCTCGTACTCGAAGCGGTTCTCTCCGGAATCACGTTTGTTTTGGCGCAGGCATTCATGGCTTTGAATCGTCCCGGCGTTGTCACCATCCTTCAAGGGCTTGGTCTTTCGTTGAGCATTCCGTTGATGCTGCTGCTCATTCCTCGCTACGGAATCTACGGCGCGGCAATCGCCTTGCTTGCATCCACCTGCGCGCGTGTGCTCTTTGTTTGCATCGGATTCAAGGTGTTTCTCAAAACCGCGCCGCCTCGGCTCGTGCCCGCGTGGCGCGATCTTCAGATGCTGATGTCCGCCTGTTCCCGGCTCGTCCAGGAGCGTGCGGCATGAGCGCTGCCACCGCGGTGAATTCCACCATGCTTCCGGCTTCGGTAGCGCCCTCTGGCGGTTTACGGGCGCAGGTGCTCTCGGCTTACGCCATCATGATCGCCATTCCCGCGCTTTGCATCGCGGGAGGACAGGCGGGCGTTCTTAGAGTTGCATTTCCCGCTCTGAGCGTTTTGGTCGGCGGATTCTTGCTATGGCGATCCAAACCGGCATACATCGGCCTCGTCCTCTGGCTTTGGTTTCTCACACCATTCGTCAGCCGCATGGCAGACTTCCAGGGTGGCTGGACCCCGGCGAGCGCTGTGGAGCTTGCTCCATACGCGTGTGCTGGCCTTGCGGGAATTCCTCTCTTGGGATCGCTGGGCACATTGGGCGACCGCAGAGCGCTTCCCTACGCCTGCGCTCTCGTCGCAATCGCCTACGGCGCAATTCTGGGACTTGTGAGGCTGCCGCTCTTCGACGTGTTGCGCGCATTGCTCAACTGGCTGGTTCCGGTGCTGTTTGGATTGTTCATCTTCAAGTACCGCGCGCTCTATCCCGAATTCAAGCGGGTAATGGAGCGATCCTTTCTTTATGGCACGCTCATTACCGGCGCTTACGGGATCTACCAGTTCTTCATCATGCCCGAATGGGACCGCTTGTGGATGCTCAACGTGCAGTTAAATTCATTCGGCGCCATTGAAGCCATGAAGGTCCGCGTCTTCAGCACCATGAACGCCCCGGCCATCTATGCTGCGGTCACTTTCTGTGGATTGATGCTTCTCTTTAACCAGGGCGGCAAGATTCGACTGCTCTCATCCGCGTGTGGCTTTTTAGGTTTGGTGCTCACCGCCAGCCGATCCTCCTGGCTCAGCCTCGCTGCCGGGGGAGTCTACCTGATGATGTGCGCAGGCATGCGCCAGCGCGTCCGGCTCGCCATCGCAATCTTTGCGTGCTGCGCATTCCTGATGGGTATGACACAGGTTCCCGTCGTGCACGAACTGCTTGTGCAAAGAATGCAGACCTTTTCAGATCCCAGCCAGGACGTGAGCTTCTCGGCCCGTCTCCTCGGTCACCAGCAGGCATTTCATCAGATAGCGCAGGAACCCTATGGAGAAGGCGTCGGCAGCACAGACAGTCTGCACAATACCGAAGGAGATGACGACATCATCGGCCCCCACGACAGCACGATTCTCGAGTTTCTCTATTCCCTCGGTTGGATCGGTTCTCTGGTTTACGCCTTGGGTCTGGGATCGCTCGCGATTCAGGTCATGGGGACTGGAAAGAGCGACCCCTTCGTCGTCGCCTCCTGCGCAATTCTCATCGGCTTTGCGACCCAGTGCCTTCTCAACAGCGTGATGATCGGCATTCTTGGCTTTATGGTTTGGACATTCGCTTCCATGAGCTTGGCGGCAGCGGAATGCGCCGAAACGGCAAAGAAGCCACTGGAAAGACCTGGGCGTCGGATCATCCGATACGCCGCAGCATAGGAGAATGTGATGCGAGTAATGCACCTTCTCAACACTGTCACAGACCGCGGCAACGGTATCGTCAACGCCGCTGTTGATCTAGCCATCGAGCAGGCGCATCAGGGCATCGAAGTCGTCGTAGTTTCTGCCGGCGGCGGATATCAGAAAACCCTCGAGAGCAACTGCGTCTTTCATCGGACTCTCGACCAATCCCGCAATCCGGTTCAGCTCGTGCGCGCCGTTGGGTCGCTGAAGCGACTCATCCGCAACTTCCAGCCCGATGTTGTGCACGCGCACATGCGGACAGGACTCCTGCTCGCGTGGATTTGCCGGCGCTTCCGGCAATTTGCGTTGGTTGGTCACGTACACAATGTCCACGATCGCGAATCGATCTTGATGGGCATGGCAGACCGAGTGATTGCCGTGAGTGAATCCGTCGCCGCGACGATGGCGGAGCGGGGAATTCCGCAGCGCAAGATTCGCGTTGTACTCAATCGGACCCTCGGAAGTAGTCGCGTTCCACCGCTCGAAGCCATCAAGCCCGCCAAACTCGACCATCCATCGATTGTCACCGTTGGCGGAATGAATCAACGCAAAGGCATTGAAGAGTTGATCGCTGCTTTCGAGACTGTCGCGCGCCATTTTCCCGCTGCGCAGTTATATCTTGTAGGCGACGGACCCGACCGAGAGCAGTTTGAGCGCCAGGCCCGCGCTTCAACTCGCGCAAGCCGGATTCATTTCGAAGGCTACCAGGCCGCTCCGCAAGCGTATATGAAGAGCGCGGACGTCTTCGTGCTCGCATCCCGGCGCGAATCTTTCGGACTGGTTCTGATTGAAGCGCGCGAGGCAGGCTGTCCCATTATCGCCACCAACGTAGACGGAATCGCCGAAGCACTCGATGGTGGCCGGGCAGGTCTCATGGTTCCTGCACAAGATGCGCGGGCGCTTGCCGATGCAATCTGCCAAATGCTCTCGAGTCGCCACGAACAAGAGAAATGGCGCCGCAGTGCGCAACAAGGAGTCGATCAATTCCACATACGATATATGGCGATTGAAACCGCCGCTGTCTATGAAGAACTTCTCAACGCACAGCGTCCTCTGGCCACGCAAACTGTCGGTCAACCGAAGCTGGCGCCGATTCCCGTCAGAATCCAATCTCCACGATCAGTGGATGGTCGGGAATAGAAATCGGCACACTGCTTACGCTATCCCACGAGTGCACCGCGGCCGTCCCTTCCATCGGCTCGTACACGCTTACTGATCGCGCTGTGCGGGTCAGCGTCAGCGTCTCAGCAACATCCGCATTGTCGATGTCGGCGTTGTGCCGAAGATCGTAACTTGACGTTTCCTGCCACAGCACAAGATAGAAAGTGCCATCCGACTTCTGTAGCAGCACGTGATGGATCTGGTCGTTTGCGTCGCTGAGCTTCCAGCCCAACTGTTGTGGGCTGCTCTCCTCGGTCGAATCCTCCAGAACCTGGATCATGTTCTTGAGAGATGTGAATGCGGGCTTTTCCGATCCGTCCGCTCGAATCAATCCCCAATGCATCTGCGGATCCGTCATCGCCGGCTCGGGCGCCTCGTCCATGAACTCATAAAGATAAGTACGCGGAATTCCCCTGGAAAAGTCTTCGAGGAAAAGCCGCGGCACGTACTTCGCTGCTGCGCTTTCAGAGACTCCCGGTTGATCGTGGCGTTCATTCACCGCGTTGTGATATCCGCTCTCGGTAAAGACAATCGGCTTGCCGTCGCTGACAACCTTCTCGAGATCGACTTGTTCGGGAAACACAACCGATGGAGCCTTCCCGGCAGGATAAGGATGCAGGTTGCCCTCATCGATTCGATTGGTCAAACTGCCAAGCTCCGTACCGTTCGAGGCGAACGCCAGCGACGGACCGATAACCTTGGGGTGCGTCCCATTCATCGAACGGTCCGATGTGAAGATCAATCCTTGGTAGCCTTGGTCCACCGCGGTCCAATCGGATTCGTTGCTGACGTCCATTTCGTTCGGCCCTTCGAAGGATTCAATCGTTTGTCCTGAGAGCGACTCCACTTCATCGAGCAATGCGCCATTCAGCGACCCGAGATTGCTGCGCGGATCGAGAACAGCATTGAAACGAACGCCCATTTTCCCCAGCTGAATCCATCGATCATAGAGCGCCGCATTATAGTCGGCGTTCTGCAGATGAACTCCGTCCCGCACATGCCGCACCCCAATGGATTTCAGCTCGCGTTGAACCAGCGGAAAATTTCCGTAGATTCGGTCAAAATAATTCAGGTGGGTATTCAGTCCAATGCTGTTAATAAAGTCGTAGGCACTTCGCGCGGTTTCTCCACTCGTAGACGTGTTGGTGGTGGCCGCAGCATTACTCTCTCTGTAGACAACATCGCGGCAGTCCACCAGTGGAAGCAGAAATACAGACGCGGCCAATGCCGCTCGGCGCAGCAAGCTGATTGAGAAGAAAGGGATTGCTGAAACCATAAACAAGCACCCAACCATTCGGAGTGCCAAGGCGTCTAAAGCAGAGACCGCGAGTTCTTCATCGGCGGCGCAAAGAACAGTCAAGCGGAGGAACTGCCAGCACTTACTTCTTAGATTCATTGAGGGCCACTTGGGGTGCCAAGCCCCCAGGGCTTGTTCTGGCAATCCTGCTTCTGACAAACAAGAAAGAAAAGACAAGAAGACTTAGTTGCATTGAACCGAGCCCTATATGTGTGACTTGAGAGCGGTTCCAGGAATTTGTGTGCCCGATTCAGCATGTGAGACGTCATTTTCTTCAGAGAATGTCGCATCGCATCCGTAGATCGCGGGTTTGTGCAATTTTGAGATCGCTGTAGCTGTCCGGGCTTCTTATGCTCCGGACGATGTGAAGGAATGGTGTATGGGCGACATACAGGTTGTAATTGCGGACAATCAACCGCTCTCGTTGTCTGGCATGCGCAATGCCGTTGCAGATCAAGCAGATATCCAGGTAATGGCTGAATGCCAGAATCGGGACCGGTTGATGGATGCGGTTCGGAAACACTCTCCAGACATCTTGTTAGTAAGCACTGACATTCTGCAGGAAGAGTTGGAAGCACTCGAACGTCTGGTCACCGAGATTGAAGAGACGCGTGTAATTGTTTTGACCAGCCGCCAGGATGCAGACTTTCTTGAGGGTGCCTTGCGCTGCGGGGCCAAAGGCGTCATCCAGCGCGAATGGCCAATCCAGCAAATTCCAATCGCCATTCGCAAAGTGATTAAAGGCGGCGTCTGGCTCGACCATTCCGTCGCAGAACGCGTTCTCGAGAACTTGCTGCATACGCGCGATACAGAGAACCCTGAAGCTCCCAAAATCTCCAACCTTACCGCGCGCGAGATCGAAGTCATCCATTGCATTTGCCAGGGCATGCGGAATAAAGCGGTCGCGGATAACCTCCACATCAGCGAAGCAACGGTCTCGCATCACCTGACCTCCATCTATCGCAAACTCGGGGTCGATGATCGAACTTCGCTCGTCATCTATTCCGCGAAGCATAATCTCGTCACATTCTGAGGGTGCAAAGTCAGACCGGCGCTTTCGAAGATTGACCTACCGCCTTAAACGACTCCGTCTGCGTTTCGTTCGCGGTCTGGGCGCTGGAGCCGGAAGCGGCGGTAATCCCGCCACCGCCAGTAAAAGCTTGTTCGCCGCATTAAAGAGATTCAAGTGTGTATCGACGGGACCGTCCGTTGCAGCAACGAAAAGTGCGGTTCGACGAGCATGATTGATTGCGATATATGTTTCGAAACCGGCTCCCCCGCCCGTTTTTTCAACAATGTGCGAAGGGCTGTCGATCGGTAATACATGAATCCAGCCAAGGCCGACGCCCGTCGGCTGGCCCGCATGATCAAGCCCTTTCTGACTGCGCAGTTGCGAAGGAAGAAGATAAACACCCTGCGCGTTTGGGACTTGGGCCGCGGTGCCTTCTCCCCCTGACCGAAGCAGATACTGCAGCCAAATCGCCATGTCCGCCGCGGTAGAGTAGAGGCCGGAACTCCCGGCCGTGGCCTCGGTAACTGTGCATGGTCCTTCTTCGTGCGCGCTCACCAGCAGATGGCCGCATTGGCCCGCATTGGGGAAGAATGTCGTGTTCTGCATTTGCAGCGGTTTCAGCGTACGCTCGGCCAGCAGAGCCGCATACTGCTTGTGAGAAGCCGCCTCCAGGGCATCGCTCAGAAAGTCGAAGGCGACATTCGAGTAAAGTGCGGCAGCTCCGGGAGTGCTGCGCAACCGCTGATTTGGCAGCCAGTGCCAGCGTGTGGAGTACCCGGGAAAAGTAAAGTGTGGAGTGTCGCGGGGCGGATTACTTAGTTCGCGTGGCAGGCCTGAAGTGTGCGTTGCCAGATTCAGCAGCGTGATAGGTTTCACACGCCGAGGAACAGTGGCATGCGGCGGGGCGAATCGTTGCAGCGGATCGTCGAGCTGCACCGTCTTGTCTGCCGCTAATTTTGCCAGGACATCCGCGGTGAAAATCTTTGTCAGCGAGCAGAGCCGCAGTAGAGAATCCTGCGTCGGCACCTGACGCGAGTCCGGCGCAGTCTCTCCATACCCCTTGAAAAAAATCTGACTGTCGCGAACGACAACGAGAACCATGCCGGTAGAGCCGGATTGAAGGAAGAGATCGGCACCGAGCGGGCCGGCCGATTGAAGATCGGGCTGTGAAGTCGACTGAGTCTGAGCGAGAACCGGCACAAGAGCAATTGCCGAGAGAAAGGTCAGGAATGTGCGCAGAAGTCTGGGAGGGCTCATGTGTGGGCTTCGTAGAACTCAGAATACAAAACCAGGCCATTCCCCAAAACGCAAAGGCGACCAATCTTCCTGGACGAACAAGACTTCATGAGTTGTTCTTCGTCCGTGCAATCCGATTCCAGCTCGGTGTCTTCCGGTAAGATCGATGCGCCGGCATTCACAGATTTTTCCTATGGCAAAAAACAGGTTCATTCTTCTCGTTCTCTCTTTCATTGCCGTTCCCGCCTATGCGCAATCTGTCTTCGCCACACGTCTCGACGATCCGCGCGCGGTGTACGTTGCACCGCCTGTAGACGCTCAAGCCAATGAGACCGCCGGATTGCAAGCGGCTATCGATAAGGCTGCAGGGACCGGACGCGAAGGCATCGTCTTTGTGGCATCGGGTCGCTATCCCCTCACCCGCACCCTCTTCATCTGGCCCGGCGTGCGAGTCTTTGGTTACGGCCCCACCCGCCCCCTCTTCGTGCTTCCCGGCAACACTCCGGGCTTTCAAGCCGGACTGGCCGACATGGTGATATTCGCCGGCGTAAATCCAAAAGATTCGACAGTTCCGCAAGGACGCATCCCGTTTCCGCCGCCAGGCAGCGTACCGCCCAATGACGCCATTGCCGACGCCAACTCCAGCACCTTCTACTCGGCAATGAGTAATATCGATGTCGAAATAGGCGACGGAAACCCCGCCGCTGTCGCCATCCGCTTTCATGTCGCCCAGCACGCGTTCCTTTCGCACATGAACTTCCACATTGGCTCCGGGCTGGCCGCACTCACGCAAATTGGAAACGAGGCTGAAGACCTTCACTTCTACGGCGGACGCTACGCCATTCTCACTGAGAAGACCTCGCCCGCATGGCAATTCACCTTGATCGACTCGACCTTTGACGGTCAGCGAGAGGCCGCCATTCGAGAGCACGAGGCGGGCCTGACTTTGATTCGCGATTCGTTTCATCATGTGCCGGTCGCCATTGAGATTGACCCAAATTATTCCGATGAGCTTTGGGTAAAAGACTGCCGCTTCGAAGAGATATCCCAGGCTGCCGTCATCCTTGGCAACGAGAAGAATCCCTCCACTGAAATCGGATTCGAAAACGCTCTGCTTCAGAACACGCCTACCTTCGCCCGACTGCGCGAGAGCGGCAAGACGATCCCCGCAAAAGGTGCTTCCTACCGCGTTGCGAACTTTAACTGGGGACTGATGATTCCCGCCGAAGGCGTCATGGGAACCATGGGCATGCGTTACGATGCCGTCCCAATCGACACTCTTCCTCCTCTGCCCCCGCCTGCGATCCGTCCCGCGCCTCCAACCAGCGAATGGGTCAACGTGCACACGCTCGGCGTCCAAGGCGACGGCTCAACCGACGACACCGCAGCCATACAGTCCGCCATCACGTCGCATCGCGTTCTCTACTTCCCAAGCGGTCATTATGTCGTCAGCGGCACACTCACGCTCAAACCAGACACGGTTCTCATCGGCCTGCATCCAACGCTCACTCAATTCGATCTGCTGGATGGAACAGCAGACTACCAGGGCATCGGCCCACCAAAAGCTGTGCTCACGTCCCCGGCCGGCGGCAGCAATTCCATGAGTGGGCTGGGAATTTTCACCGGCGGCGTCAATCCGCGAGCCGTAGCCGTTCTTTGGAAAGCAGGCGAAGAGTCTCTCATCGACGATGTGCGAATCTTGGGAGGCCATGGCAGCGGCACCAACCCCTACAACAACAACCACACGGCCGATCCCGACATTGCCAAACGATGGGATGGCCAGTATCCCAGCCTTTGGGTGACAGAAGGCGGCGGTGGCACCTTCGCTGACATCTGGACACCGAACACTTTCGCACAGCAAGGTTTCTATGTTTCGTGGACGAAGACCCCTGGCCACGTCTACGAGTTGTCGACCGAACACCATCTTCGTAACGAAATCCGCTTCAATCACGTCGAAAACTGGGATCTGAACGCTCCGCAAACAGAAGAGGAGGCAGGTGAAAGCCCCGACGCGCTCTCCCTCGAAATCGATTCGTCTCACCACATCACTGTCGCGAACTATCACGGGTATCGCGTAACCCGCTCGCGAGCGCCGTTCCCTGCAGCCGTGCGTGTCTATGACTCCGGCGACATCCATTTCCGCAATGTCCTCGTGAACGCCGAAAGCGGCATTCCCGCGTGCGACGACGAGGGTTGCTGGAATTACCTCCGGGCCAGCAAATATGCCTATGAGGACGCGATTCAGGATGTCACGCATCACCTCGTCGTGCGTGAACGGCAGTTCGCCGCGCTCGATATTCCCGATCGCCCCACGCAACCCGCGCCAACGCCGGCAGCCTCGGTGCTCGCGTCCGGCGCCCAGGTTGAGAAACTCGCCGATGGCTTCTTTTCCATCTCCGGCGGGGCGGTCGACGCGCAAGGGAAGCTCTTCTTCGTAGATCATCATGAGCAGCGCATCTACGGCTGGTCGCCCCAGGAAGGCCTGACCGTCGAACGCGACACCCCGCTCGATCCGGTCAACCTCGCCTTCGATCAGGCGGGCAATTTGCTCGTCCTCTCCTCGCAGGGACCAATGGGCAGTGTGTATGCCTTCAGGCCGGGCTCATCGGAAGAGAACCTGAACGTTCTTGATCCCCAGCCTTCGCAGCCACACCCAGGTGCTCGCGTCATTCTGCCCGCGAACTATTGGAGCAACGGCGAATTCCGCGACCAACTCAATCCACAGAACTATACCTACCGCACGCTGCCTGAAATGTTCGCCAATGATGTAGAGCAACCGCGATCGAAAGAGTACGTCTCGCCCGATGGCAGCGTCTTCCTCGCGGCATCCCGTGTGATCGATCAGGGTCCCGTTGACTACACCGGTTGGCGCTTCAGCGACAATCTCGATGCGTATGGATTTCTCAACGCCGCCGTCGGCAGCCGCGTTTATGTTGCCAGTTCATCCGAAAATCGCACCTACAGCGCCTCTTTCAATGCCATTGGAACGCTCAGGGACCTGCGACCGTTCGCGGAGCGTGGCGGCGAAAGTGTCGCAGTCGACACCCATGGCAACGTCTTCGTAGCCAATGGACAAGTATTCGTCTACGATCCCAACGGCCGCGAGATCGGCGAAATCGATGTGCCCGAACGTCCCCTGCAAGTCCTCTTTGGAGGTTTAAATAGGCAAACACTCTTCATCCTCGCCCACCATACCTTATTCAGTGTGCAGACACGTTGAGTATGCGCAGGACGGCCGAGCCGAGAACTCCCGTCTGATTGTGCGATTGGGGCGAATGCAGGCTAATTCTGGTCGGACCTTTCGCCAGGAATTGCGTGGAACGTTCAAGGAGAGCTGCATGCGCTTATGCCATCGCAGGCAAGCCACTTGCCGCATCGATGCAGGTAACAGCCTGTTGGACGGGTGCTCGGCCCCAACTCGCAGGAATTGCCCGCAGATACGGCCACTGCGACTGTCCAGTAAATTGGAGTCTCTTCTTATTGGGGGATAACGGGGACTTGCCGGAGCGGGCCAGAACTTTTAAGGGTTTGAAAGGTTTGGTTGCGGGGGCTGGATTTGAACCAGCGACCTTTGGGTTATGAGCCCAACGAGCTACCGGGCTGCTCCACCCCGCATTCACAGTTTAGCAACACCGGATACACGGGTCAATCCGGCGCGCCCGGCCTCAGCCTGATCCGGTACACTGCGTTCTATCTCGTCCATTCTGCGAGGAGACCCCAAATGTCCCAACTCTATGTTGTTGTGCTCGCTGTAATTGTGGCTGGGCTCCTCTCCGTCGCCATCTTTCGCGCTGCACGGGTCAAAACCAAGGCCGATTACCTGGTCGCTGGCCGGTCCCTGCCCGCTCCGGTGCTGGTTCTCACCCTGCTTACCTCCTGGATTGGCGCCGGCTCTCTCTTTGCCGGAGCTGAAAACGCCTATCGCAACGGTTTTGCCGCACTGTGGCAGGCTGCCGGCGGGTGGTTCGGGCTCTTGCTCATCTATTTCATCGCGCCGCGTGCCCGCCGCTTTGCCCAGTTCACCCTCCCTGATCTGCTCGAAGCCCGCTATAACCAGACCGCGCGCGTTCTCGGTACCTTCGCCATCCTCTTTGCCTACGTCGGGATTACCAGCTATCAGTTCAAGGGCGGCGGCAATGTGCTGCACCTGATATTTCCAGACACCGTAACGCCGGAGTTGGGCACGTACATCATTGCGGTTTTCGTTATCCTCACCACAGCTCTCGCCGGCATGTCCTCCGTGGCCTACATGGATGTCGCAATCGGTTCGCTCGTCACCGTCATCTGCGCCGTTTCTGTGCCCTATTTGTTGCACGAAGTCGGAGGTTGGTCCGGTCTCCAGGCTGCGCTGCCCGCAACGCACTTTCAGGTCCTGGGTAATCTCACCTTTGTCCGTGCCATGGAATTCCTCGTTCCCACCATGCTTCTCATGTTGGGCAACCAGGTCATGTATCAGAAATTCTTTTCGGCCAAGTCCGAGCGCGATGCGCGCCTTTCCGTAATCGGTTGGATTCTTGGAACCGTCGTTCTCGAAGCGCTCATCGTCACCATCGCGGTCATCGGTTCCGCGCTCTATCCCACCGGCGAAGTTGCGCGACAGCCCTTCGAGATCATTCCGTACACCGCGCGCCACGGCCTCCCCGCCCTCATGGGTGCATTGTTGCTCGGCGCTGTCTTCGCCAAAGTCATCTCAACCGCATCGAATTATCTGTTCTCGCCCGCCACCAATCTCATCAACGACGTTTTCGTCCGATACATGGCTCCCAATGCGTCCAACAAACGCGTTCTCATCGTCTCGCGTCTCGCCGTCGTGCTTCTCGGTTGCTGGGCGCTCTACCAGGCCATCTACGCGCAGAGCATCCTCGAGAAAATGCTCTGGGCCTACACCATCTACTCTGCTGCGCTCACCCCCGTTGTCCTCGCTGCCTTTTATTCCAAGCGCGTCACTGCCTGGGGCGCCGTCGCCGCCATTGCCGCCGGTACGGTTGTGACGCTCGCCTGGGACTTACCCGGCGTGAAATCGATCTTCCCGCCCATTCTTGCCCAGCGCGATGCCATCTTTCCCGCGCTTGTCGCCGCCGTCGCCGCCATGATCGTCGTAAGTGCCTTCACGCCCAAGCCCACCGCCCATCAACTTGCGCAGGTCTCCGGATAGGTGCATTCCGCGGTCTGCGCCGGCACGTGCCTGCAATCATCCAATAAACTAAGAGCCTGGAAAGCCAGATGCACACACGTCCCTGCTGGGTCGAGATTCGCCCCCGCGCCTTCGAAGAGAATTATCGATTCCTCGCTTCCGCCGCAGCTCCGCATGCCGAGCTTCTAGCCATCGTCAAGGCCGATGCCTATGGCCACTCTCTGGCAATCTGCGCGCCCGCCGCTGTCCGTGCCGGCGCTCGCTGGCTCGGTGTCACCAGCGTCGAAGAGGGAGTGTCAGCCCGCGCACTTTGCCCGGAGGCAGGCATCCTCGTCATCAGTGGCGCATTTTCCGGCCAGGGAACAGATGTGGTGCAGCATCGCCTGACCGCGGTTGCATGGGAGCAGTGGCAGCTTGATGAACTCGAAATCGCAGCGCATGCCGCGCATCTTGGGCCCGGCTCCTTACCCATTCACCTCGAAATCGACACGGGCATGAGCCGCCAGGGTGCTGACCCGGCAGACCTCGGCCCTCTGCTCGCCCGCTTCACCGGTACCTCGCCCCTTCGCCTTGAAGGTGTCATGACGCACCTGTACGCCGCCGACGAAGCCAATGGCGATGCCACCCGCTCTCAACTCGAACGCCTGGCCCTATCCCTCCAGCATGTTCGTTCCGCCGGCCTCCAGCCTCTATGGCTCAACGTCGGCAACTCGGCCGCGCTCCTCGCTGGTCAGGCATCCATCCTTGCGGATCTCGCGGCTCAATCTGGTTTCAAAGCTCTCCTCCGCCCCGGCCTAGCTCTTTACGGCACGGCGCCGCAGTATGATCCCGCGTTTGAGTCAGCCGAACCTGCAATCCTCGTCGAGGCGCGCCAACGTCTCCAGCCGGTTCTTGCGTGGAAATCAAAGGTCGCGAGCGTGCATTCCATCGAGCGCGGTGCCGTGATCGGCTATAACGGCACGTTTGTCGCAACGCAATCCATGCGCATCGCGCTCGTCTCCGTCGGCTACGCAGACGGCCTCGATCGGCGTCTCGGCAATCGTTTCGCGCTTCTGGTTCGCGGCCAGCGCGCTCCCCTCGTCGGACGCATCAGCATGGACCATTCCGTTCTCGACGTGACGGAGATCTCCGGCGTCGTTCCTGGCGATGAAGTGGTCCTGCTTGGCATGCAGGGCAACGATGTCATCACCGCCGATGACCATGCAATCGCCGCCGGTACTATTCCCTGGGATGTCTTCACGCGCATTGCCGCGCGTGTTCCACGCATCGCGGTCTAGCTCATTCCGCGCAGGATTCTCCCACCGTGCCAATCTGGCGACTGGCTCCGATTCCCTCGTATTCCTTCAGCCCTGCCGCGCCCAGCGTCGCTTCCATCATCGCTTCCATGCCCATCGCTGAGTTCAGCAGCATGTGATAAAGCCCGCGTGCACACCAGTCCTGCTGATAAAACTTCTTGATCACCGCTGCGCGACGTTTATCGAATGCCGCCAGCAACTGATCTGCGTTCTGCGCCTGCTTGGGAAAGGCGTTCATAAACCAATCGCGCTTCGCCTTTGCCGTCGCATATACAAACACATGAAAACAGCCCGGATGGCACGCAAGCGCACAGGCCGCACCGCGTCCAACCAGCACACAGCTGCCCTCTTTCGCAGCATCTTCCATCTGCTTGCGCATTAGAGCCAACATGCGCTGCGAGTCGAAAACTTGATCTTCGCCAATTCCCGTCATCGGGTACGCCGAGTCGTGCCAAAAGACCTTCCCATAGCGGTAGTACCAGGGATCCAGCCGCTCGTCGTATTTCGCGGCCAGTTCCGGCGCCACACCGGCAGCACGCGCCGCCGAAGCCACCAGCTCCGAATCCATCAGCCGCCAGCCAAGCCTTGTCGCCAGCTCGTGCGCAAACTCCCCGCCGCGCGAGCCATACTCCCGTTCCACAGTAATGACCTTGATGGGCGATCGCATCCTTCCTTGCACCCCCGCGAGTGGAGCATACAACGGAATAGGCCTTCGTGTGCACTGGAATTGCGCTCCCCGGGTTTTTCTCGCCGCGGTTCCATTTCGTCCCTAATACCTTGACGGTCTACACAACTATGTTGTAGATAATCTAGGCATGGGCAAACCAAACGATCTCGTCCAGGGCACCCTCGACCTCCTCATTCTCAAGACCCTTCTACCCGACGCCATGCACGGATGGGCCATCGCCAAGCGCATTCAACAGCTCTCCGGCGAGGTGCTTCAGGTCCAGCAGGGTTCCCTCTATCCGGCGCTCCATCGGCTCGAACAGCAAGGATGGATCAAGGCGAAATGGCAGGAAAGTGAGACCGGCCGCCAGGCAAAGTTCTATGCCCTCACCGCTGCGGGCCGCAAACAGCTTGAATCCGAAACGGCCAACTGGAACCGCCTCTCCGCAGCCATCAATCTGATCGTCAGCGAAGCCTGAACGACCTTCCTTCCCCCTCGGAGGCACTCATGCGTTGGATATCTCAATTGCAAATGCGGGCCCAGATGCTCTTCGGCCGCGGTCGCGCGTCCCGTCATCTTGACGATGAATTGCAGTTCCACATCGACCGCCAGATTGCCGAGAACCGCGCCGCCGGCATGACTGCGGACGAAGCCCGCTACGCTGCTCTGCGTACCTTCGGCAACCGCGCACTCTTGCGCGAGCAGACCCGCTCCACCTGGAGCTGGCGCTGGGCCGAATCGCTGGTTCGCGATTTCCGCTACGGCTTCCGCGCCTTGCGCCGAACTCCTGGCTTCGCCCTTAGCGCCGTGTTCGTCGTCGCTCTCGGCATCGGCGCAAATATCGCGCTCTTCACCGTCTTCCGCAGTGTTCTGCTCAAGCCGCTTGCCTTCAAGGAGCCCGATCAGCTTGTCACCCTCTTCGAAGGCGACTCGCGCCACAGGGGCTTTCACAACTACTTACCCGTCGATGCCGGCAGTTTCTTTCAATGGCAGTCGGCCACAGCAGGCCGGGCCGAAATGGCGCTGGTTTCACCCTGGCAGGACTACAACGTATCCGCCGATAGCGGCAAGTTGCCCGAAAAAGTAAAGGCCGCCTGGTGCTCTGCCAATTTCTTCTCCATTCTCGGTGTCACTCCTCACCTCGGACGCGGTTTCACAGATGAAGACGACCGACCCAACGCTCAAGCCACTGTGATTCTCACCAATGCCTTCTGGATGCGCCGCTACGGAGGCGATCCGGCGATCATCGGCAAAACGATCTGGCTCGACGCAAAGCCGTTCACCGTCATCGGTGTGCTGCCCCAGTCCTTCGTCTTTTCCACTTCCTTCGGCGGCAACAAACTTCAGCTTTGGACACCGGTCCGTCATGAAGCGCCGCCCTTCCTTCTTACAACATTCTCCGATCACGAGTTCCTCGTCATCGCCCGGCTGCTGCACGGCGAATCCCTGCCCATGCTTGTGGATCAGTTGGGTGCGCTGCAAAAGCGGATTCAGCTATCCCACGCAGAAGGATCAGTCCACGATGGCGCCCAGGGCCGCAGCATGCTCGACGACGCAGTCGCATCCTACAGAACGCCGCTCAATGCACTCCTCGCTGCGACCTGCTGCGTCTTGCTCATCGCCTGCATGAATGTCGCCGGCCTGCTCGTGGCCCGCTCCGCCGCACGCAGCAAAGAGCTTGCCATCCGTTCTGCGCTCGGCGGTGGAAAGTTTAGGCTCCTGCGCGAACGCCTTGTTGAATCCCTCATGCTCTCGGCCGGCGGCGGCGGCCTCGGCATGTTTCTCGCCTGGGCCGCGTTGCAATGGCTCGTTCACGCCCGCGCCGACATGAATCGCATTGAGGCAATTCATATCGATGCCGTAGTTGCTGCGTTTACCGTCGCTATCGTCGGTTTCTGCGCACTCTCTTCCGGCTTGATCGTTGCCTTGAGCGCCGGCGGAAAAAACGTCCTTTCCGCCTTGCACGACTCCTCTCGCGCGCATAGCGCCGGCACCGGCCGCGTAGCCTTGCGCCGCTTTCTGCTCGTGTCCGAAGTAGGTCTGACCGTTGTTCTCCTCGTCGGTGCAAATCTGCTGCTGAAGAGCTATCAACGGCTGCGCTCCAGTGACATGGGCGTGCCCATCGAGAATGTGCTCACACTGCAGGTCGATCTTCCCACCGCTCGCTACAAGCAGCCGGTGCAGCAGGTCGCTTTCTTTGAGAATCTCATCGCCCAGGTCCGCGCCATCCCCGGCGTCCAGGCGGCCGGCCTGGTCAGTACTCCGCCCGGCGAAGGATGGAACGGTGACCAGCTCATGAGCGTCGTCGAACATCCGCCCCTCCAGCAGCGCGACTGGCCCGACATTCACATCCGCGGCGCCGATCCCGGCTACTTCGACGCGATTCACTTGCCACTCCTGAGCGGGCGCGTGTTCACTTCCGGCGAACGTCTTGAACGCGCCAACGTCGTACTCATTAGTCAGCTCGCTGCAAAGGCCCTCTTCCAGGACGAAAACCCCATCGGCAAACACCTCAGAAGTCAAAATGGCGACACCTCTTATGAGGTCGTCGGCGTGGTGGGCGACACGCGCTGGGACGCGGCGCAACCCGCGCTGCCCACTCTCTACTGGCCCATTTATGGCAACAACTACAGCTTCGCCACCATCGTTGTCCGCGCGTCCAGCCACGCTGAAGCCCTCGCCCTTCCAGTGCAGAAAGTTGTCGCCTCGCTCGATCCTGACCTGCCCGTCTACGGAGTCATGACCCTTCGCGAAGCCATCGGCAACTCCATCGTCGACTCGCAGTTCGATTCCATGTTGGTGCTCGGTTTTGCCGTAATTGCCCTCCTGCTCGCAGCCGCAGGCCTCTACGGCGTCTTGGCTTACCTCGTCACACAACGCACCACAGAAATCGGCATTCGCATGGCGCTCGGCGCGCAGCGCGGCCAGGTTCTTCGCCTCGTGCTTGCCGATGGACTTCGTCCGGCCCTGTATGGTCTGGTCCTCGGCCTCGTCGGCAGCATTGCCGCTGTCCGCTTCATCCGGTCCATGCTCTACGAAACCAAACCACTCGATCCTGCAGTCTTCGCCAATGTTGTTGCAATTCTTCTCGTCACCGCGGCCTTTGCCTGCATCCTTCCGGCGTGGCGTGCTTCGCGGCTCGACCCCATCCAGGCTCTCCGCACAGATTGATCCTCGCAATCATCGTCTTCGCCAAAAAAGAAAAAGCGCGAAGCCTTGGCCTCGCGCTTGTCTTTCTTCAGTGTTTCGGTCTTACTGGGTCACCGGCTCCTCGGGCTGCGGCGTCTTCGGAGCCTTTAAGTGCGGCGCGTTCGGCGCTGCAGGCGGTGACGGCGGCGCATCCGGAAATCCCGATCCCTTCTTGATATGAAGATCGCCCACATCCGCTGTCAGCGATATCTTGTTCTGTCCTGAACCGATCTTGCCGCTGATGCTCTTGCTCTCGTCACCATTGATCACCAGCGGATAGTCCGACAGGATATCGCCGTTGTGTGTGCGCCCATCGATGGTCGCGGAGGCATCGGGAGGCAACGTCACTTCCACGTCGCCTTTGCCGTTCTTCGCTTCCACGGCAAATGCACCCGCAGGCTCAATCGAAATCTGTCCACGGCTGTCGTCCACATACGTGTCTCCGTAAATCTGGCTCAGATCTACGTCCTTCGCATGCGTCGTTACACGCACCTGACCCTTGGCTTCCGTCACCCGCAGATCGTCGGAGTCCAACGTCATGTCGCCCGGCAGCGTTGCCACTTCCAACTCGGTGACCGACGTATGAATGTGCAGCGGTCCGGCGATGTTTTCCATGTGCACATCGCCAAAAATCTCACCGTTCAACGTGACCTTGCCCTTGATCTCTGAAAAAGTCAGATCATTGCAGTTCCCATCGGCCGTTACATCGCCATTCACCTGGTGCGCCGAGAAATCACCCTTGTCATTGGAGAAGTGCACCTGCACCGATCCCTGAATCGTGCTCAAATGCACATCGCCGTGGCTCGAAGTGATCGTTACACCGCCGCTCAAGCCTGCCGCAGTCACATCTCCGTGACCTGAAGTGACCGTCACCTGCACCGACTTCGGAACCGTCACCGCCAGATTGAGCCGTCCACTCTTGTTGCTTTCTGACTTCACAAGCACCGTGCTGCCGCTGACCGTGACATGCGCCTGCTCCGCGTCAAAAATCTTCTTCGCGTCTTCGTCCGAACTCCCAAAGGCAACTTCGTGCGCCTGCACTTGGATATTCGGCCCGTCGCCCGCTGTCACGCTCACATCGCCGCGCGGATTCTCGATCTGTAACACGGCGTTGGCCGGTGCCTGTACATTCAGCAGTTGCTGGTCTTGATCGTGTTCCGGCAGTCCGAAAAGATTAAAGAAGTCATCACTGTTGCTGTCGCCCCAGTTTGCTCGCATCGGCCCCCAGACCTTGTCCCAGGTCGATGCGCCAAATCCGAGAAACGCCAGCAGAATCAAAATACCGACAAACCCTGAGCTCCGGCGCACCGGTGTGGCGCGCTTCATGTCCAGCGCCCACTCGCCCAATAATGCAAGGCCTGCGCCAATCAGCAGGAGCGGCCACCAATGCCCGTACCAGATCCGAAACGCCGCAGCCGAAAGATGTCCGCTATACAGCAACAGCCCCACCACGCCAATGGCCACCAAGATGATCGGGCCAACGACCGACGGCACCCGCGGCACATACGGTCCGGCATAACTCGCCTTCCACGCATGCTGCTGAGCTTTCCATTGATCGCGTTGAGCGCGCCATGCAGCCTTCTGTTGCTCGCGATACACGCGCCATTGCGTACGCGAATCGTACGGAGGCGGCACGCCACCGCCCGGCGAATTGAATGGAGGTTGGCTGCTCATGACTGCCCTCCCTCCGGGCCTTTTCCAAAGTCCTGGTGCGTCGGCACAATCGAAGTCCCCGTCGGCTGAGGAATTGGCTGCGTCGTCGGAGGTACCGGCGGCTGCGCGCCATAGGGATATGGATTTCCGGCGTATCCCGGGTACCCCGGATACATCGGTTCATCGCCGGCTGCGGCCAGGGCTGCCCTCTGCGCCAGTTTCAAAACACCGATCAGGATCAGAAGCAGCGGCACAAAGATGTTCCAGCTCACCAGGTCCGCCTCATGCAGCAAGGCTACGAGCCCCAACAGCAAGAGCACGGCCGGTCCTGTTAGCCTGCGAATCAAAATGTAACGGTTCATTGGGGACCTCCCTTCGAGTCACCAAGGCGGCGCACAATCAGCCATGCGCCTAGCCCGATAAAGATCAGCGGCCACAGATAGTGGACAAATCGTTCCGCAAAATACCCCATCTGGTTCAACAGAAGAATCAGACCAAAGCCCACCAGGATCACCGCGCCAATCGGCTCTTTGCGTCGCCAGCTCAACGGCGGCACCGGCGGTACAGGTGGCACCGGCGGAATCGGCGGTGCTCCCGGATCGGTAAATCCCGACACCGGCGTGTAAGGCGGCGCCTGGTAAGGATTCGCCGGCGGGGCCTGGTACGGCGACCCATAAGGCGCCTGGTATCCAGCTTGCGAAGGCGGCGTTGCGCCTGGAACCGCCGTTCCAGCCGGAGGTTGTTGTCCCTGGTAGTGGTGCTGCCCGCTGAAATTCAGCCAGTTGCCCACTTCATTCAGCCCTAGGGGATCGGGCAACGGCAAACCATCGCGCCGCGCCATCGCCGTGTGATACGCCTCAAAAGCCTGGTACAAAATCCACGCCGGAATAAACAGGCCGAAGAGTCCATAGTGCGTCGTGATGCTGATAATCACGGCGAAAATCACCACGTGGATCAGGCCCTTGAAAAACTGGCCGTTGTACATGGCCCCCACGCCCGGTATCAGGCCAAGCACTGCGGCTGCCGCCGGATTCGGCGCTCCTACCGGCGGCGCGACAAACGGTTGTTGCAAATTCTGCCACGCCACTGCGCAGGGCTCGCACAGGATCTGTCCTCCTGGTGCATTGCGAACGCATTGGGCGCACATTGCTTTGCCGCAATTCTGGCAAAACGCGGTTGCTGCCACACCACTGTGGTTTACGCAGTCCATACTGTGCTCCTTTCCCCAACTGCAAGTGCGGAGCCGGTTTTAGCAAAGTCATGGCTGCCGAGCGTAGAGTTGGCATTCCCAATCCGTTCCATGGGAACGCACGTGGCCAGGGACCGGTCCAGATCGCCCGCCCGATTGGGAATGGTGATTGAGGTCTCCAGATATTCGAGAGAGTCGTTGCTCGCTGGAACTCCGGATTGCTGCGGAGGATCCACTTTGGACCCTCCATCTTTGTGCGGCTGGTTCTGCTTCGATTCTCCAGGGGCAGTCGGCTGCGGGTTGTTCTGCTGTCCTTCGCCGCCCTCACCTTGTGAATTGCGCCGCAACTCCCGCATTCTCGACTGCACTTCATACACCAGGCGAAGGTGATCGTAGTAGCGGATGATCGGGGTCGATGCCATGGTCAAACGGCGTTCCATGAAAGAACGAACCGCGGTTGGCCGCAGATTCGCAGCCTTCAGATCGCTCAGCCGCACGCCCGTCAGATTCAAGGTCAGCGCGATCGAGAAAAACGCCATCGCTGCCGTCATCATCAGCCGCGGTTCGGCAAACCGCCGTACGCGCGCCATGAATCCCGGCCGCTGCCAGGGTTGCAGCGCAGGCAGCTCGGTTGTTGGACCCGTTACCAGCCCATAGCCCGCCACTTGCCCCGGACCCGTCGCTGCCAGAATCTTGTCCAGCAGCCCCTCGGGAATCTCAGGCTCCGGCGAGAGAAACTCAAGCCACTCCCGCCCGCGGCGCGCTTCCTCAAAGAGCGCCGTGCAGGCCGCGCAGCTCGCCATGTGCGAGGAAAAGGTCGCCTCATCCTCGGGTTTCAGCAGCCCGTCCAGCGCGTCCGCCAGTAGCGTTTCCCACTGGCCGCATGCCGGAGAATTCGGAATGTGGGTTCGGTCTGCCATGGTTTACATCACCTCCCGTTTATTACGTTCCAGCAGGCGCGCAAGTTCCGCACGACCCCTGCTGATCCGGGACTTCACGGTACCTTCGGGTATGCCCAGCACCTGGGCAATCTCCTTGTAGTCCAAGTCCTGCAAATCTCGCAGAATCACCGCCTCGCGCAACTCAGGCGAAACCTGCGCCAGCGCACCCTGCACCATCTTTGCCAATTCCTTCTGTGCGGCCGTTTCGTGGGGACTCGGCCCGCCGGCAGTCAGCCGGTCCACCGGCCGCAGCTCGTCCGTCGCATCCCATCCGTCATCCAGCGAACTCGTCGCTCGCTGATTCTTGGTCCGCCGAAAGTTGTCCACCAGCAGGTTCCGGGTCATCGTCGTGATCCACACCTGCAGGCTGCCCCGCCCCATGTCGAAACTGGATAGATTCGAATAGATCTTCAGGAAAACATCCTGCGTCAGATCCTCGGCATCCGCCGGGTTCCCCGTAAACCGGTAGCAAAGCCCATAGACACGCCTGTGATGCGTGCGGACCAGTTCGGCCCATGCGCCCGAATCCCCATCCATGCAACGGCGGACAATTTGGGACCAGTCGATCTCCAGCGGTCTTACCTCCGCGCGTGCTGCGCGAGTCTGCGCATCCCCGGCACGGGTTGCTGCAGGTTTGCTTTTGGGAGGCAGCGGGACGCCTGTGTCTCTCGGCTCAAAACCGCGCCGCGCAGGTTTGGCTGGCCCCGCCAGCCCCATCACGCTCCAGCTTAATGTACCCGCGCATGCCATGTTCCGCTATACGCATGATTTTGTTGACTAGTTCCGTCCTTTCCGGCATCCTCGGGGCACTGCACCTGAATGTGTGCAATGGTTTCCAGGCTTGCCCTTCTCGGCTGCGGCGGAATCTCCATGCGAAAAGCCATCATTTTGCCCTTGATGATCGTCTTCGCCGCCATGGCCCATGCGGCCAGCTTCGACTGCGCCAAAGCACGTACCGCGCAGGAAAAAGCCATTTGCGCTTCACCAGAACTCGGTGCCATCGATGACCAGATGGCCGCAGCCTATCGCGCCTTGCTTTCCCAGGTTCCCGCCGACCTCGCTACCGGCATCCGGGACAATCAGCGCGACTGGATCCGCAGCATGCCGACGGCTTGCCCCGCCGAACCCTATTACCCTTCCGCTCCTGACATCGCCACGTGTCTTGAAAATTACGAAAACGGCCGCATCGCCGCGCTCCAACACATGGTTCTCCATCAAAATGGCGTCACCTTCGTTTGGCGCTCCATCACCCTCACTGCGTCCACTTCGACCCCTCCAGCGGACGAATCACGACCCGACGGCCCGGGAACACTCAACGCTTCCTGGCCCCAGGCCTCGTCGTCCAGCCCTGCATGGCTGGCGTGGAACAGAGCTCTTGAGGCGGCAGTTCGAACCATGGCTTCCGCAAGCGATAACCTGCCAGACCGCAAATGGCACGCCGACTGGGCCACCGACGAAGACATCGACATCTCCACGTCCATCGATCTGGTAGGCGAAAACCTCGTCACCGCAACCATCGATGACGACTGGTATGGTCACGGCGCAGCCCATCCCAACGAAGACTCGATGCGCTTCAACTGGCTTTTGAAAGAACATCGCGAACTCAAGCCGGAAGACGTCTTCCGCGCCGGCTCCCCCTGGGCTCAAACCCTGCAGTCCATCTGCGACAAAGACCTCCACCACAAACTGGACGCCGATCTCGGCCAGAGCTACGACACATCCACGGAGCCCGGCCAGATGCAGAAGACCCTCCACGCAATCGTGACCAATCCTGCCAACTGGCGCATCGATTCCGACGGAATCACCGTCATTTGGCAGAAATACGCTGTTGCCTGCTACGCCTGCACTCCAGAACCCACGACGATCCCTTGGAACACCCTCAAATCCTCTCTCAACCCTTCGTTCGTTGTTCCCAAAGCCAATTGAGGTCGCGGCACCTGATCGACCCTCTTGCCGAAGCTGCGTCGGACCGGTAACTTTCCCTTGCCGGGTCCATCCAATAGAACAGCCGGTGCCCACTTCCCGGGAGGTAATCCAATGATCAGGTTTGTTGCCGTCGGCGCATTCGTCCTCGTTCTCGTTTTCGCGATCGCCCATTTCACCCGAGGCGTGAGCGCGGCGAATCGGCCGCCCATTCCGGCAGCAGTCAGCGACGATCCGCTTGCGCCAAAATCTGGCCTTGCCTCGGCCGTCTTCGCCGGCGGTTGCTTCTGGGGCACCCAATCCGTCTTCGAACGAGTGAAAGGCGTCGTTCAAACCACCGTCGGCTACTCCGGCGGCTCCGCCTCCACAGCTACCTACGACCAGGTCACGACGGAAACCACGGGCCACGCAGAATCCGTGCGCGTCGTTTATGATCCATCCAAAATTACCTACGGCCAGCTGCTCCGCATCTTCTTCTCCGTTGCGCACGACCCCACCCAGCTCAATCGTCAGGGACCGGATGTCGGCACGTCCTACCGGTCGGCCATCTTCTATTCCAACGAGGACCAGCAGAAAATCAGCCAGGCCTATATCGCGCAACTCGACGCGGCCCACATCTTCCCCAAGCCAATTGTCACCCAGGTTGTGCCGCTCAAGGGCTTTTACAACGCCGAGTCCTACCACCAGCATTACGCTGACCAGAATCCCGAAAACCCCTACATCCTGGTATGCGATCGACCCAAGATTGCAGCGCTCCGCCAGCAGTTTCCCGAGTTGTTCTCCGATGGTCAGCACAAATAAAACGACCCTCCGCGGAGGGCCGTTTTTCAGCTCAGCGAGGAAGCTTCAGTACCGCTCCAGAAACTCCGGCGCCACCGGATTTTCGAACAGCGAAGCATCGCGAGTCACGATTGTCAGGCCCGACGGCGTCACAAAGTAGCGGCGTTTGTCCTCCACCGGGTCATAGCCGATCACCGTTCCCTCAGGAATATGCACGTCGCGATCGATAATTGCCCTGCGGATGCGGCAATGCCGGCCTACATGCACATGCGAGAAGATGATGCTCGCGTCCACGTCAGAATAGGAATTCACGCGCACGTCCTGCGATAGCACGGAGTTCGATACAGACGCGCCCGAGATGATCACGCCTGCCGTGATGATTGAATTGACGGCCGACCCGGTACGTCCAGGTTCGCCAAACACAAACTTCGCCGGCGGATATTGCCGCACACGCGTGCGGATCGGCCAGTTCTTGTCGTAGAGGTTGAAGGTCGGCGACACCGAACACAAATCCATGTTCGCGTCGTAGTAGGCATCCAGCGTTCCTACATCGCGCCAATACAGAGCCTGCTTCTTGTTTTCGTCTACAAAGCTGTAGGCCATCATCTTTTTCTTGCCCAGCAGACCAGGCAGAATGTTGTGGCCAAAATCATGCTTCGAATTCGGGTCCTCCGCGTCGGCGATCAGCGCCTTCAGCAGAACCTCCGTATCGAAGATGTAGATGCCCATCGATGCATCCACATTGTTGGGATTGAAAGGAGAACGCACCGTCGTCGAGGCCGGCTTTTCCTGGAAGCCAATAATCTCCCCGCTCTGCGCCACTTCCACCACCCCAAACTGCTTCACTTCGTCCGGTGAAATGGGCAACGTCGCCAGCGTCACATCCGCGCCCTTGTCCCGGTGGTACTCCATCATCCGGCTGTAATCCATCTTGTAGATGTGATCGCCGCCCAGCACAATCACGTGCTTCGGTTGCTCACTGCCAATGGAGTAAATGTTCTGGTAGACCGCATCGGCCGTTCCCATGTACCAGTTCGAACCCGTTCGCTGCATCGGCGGAAGCAGTTCAAAGAACTCCCCCAGCTCCTGCCCCACAATGCCGGTCCAGCCTTCGCGAATATGCCGGTTCAGGCTGAGCGCCTTGTATTGCGTCAGCACATACACCCTGCGCAGTCCCGAATTAATGCAATTGGAAAGCGTGATGTCGATGATCCGGTAATGTCCGCCAAAGGGTACAGCCGGTTTGGCGCGATCCCGGGTTAGCGGAAACAGACGCTCTCCAGCGCCGCCCGCCAGCAGTACACCGAGTGTGTCCCTCATATCCGTAATGACCCTGCCTTATCGCGTTGTCTTTCCGGAACGTTCTCAGCGCGATCCCAGTGTGCCGCATCCCGGTACGGCATTTTTGTGCGTGATGCCATTCCGCAGGCGTCACTGAACGGCGAAGAATACCACAGTCGAATAACAGCTGTAGTCTGCCCGCCTTAACTCAGATGCGGTTTTCTCTGAAAGCAGAAACCGGAGTTCGCAAACGGCACAGTGTCCGTCGCTCCCTCCGGTTCTCTTCCAGGTTTACACTCCGCTCAGCCGTCATCCTGAGCCCGCGGCCTTCCCCTACCGTTTCTTCTTGAACTTGTACTCCACACCCACCGAGATGGCGAAGTTCACATCCCACTGGTGCGTGTTCGGCGGATAGTTAATCCCATAGTGCGTGATCACCGCATCCGGCGTGATCCTGAAAACCCAGTGCGCAGACCGGTTCAGGTCCATGTGGCCGCCCACAATTGCCGCCAGCGCAATCTGATTGTTGTAGAAATCCACGACCGACGGCGGATTGCCGCGCAGATCCTTCTCGAAGTCTCCGTACGATCCGCCCACCATGGCATGCGCGATCAGAGCGCCGTGCTTGTTGTGCGGACCCAGCCACTCCGGTCCACCCACAAACAGGTATTGCGCGACAAACGGTCCACTGATGTTGTAGGGATTCGGCGCAGCGCCGCTCGTGCCCACATACGCACGCCCCGACCCCTCAACGCCCCAATTTTTGGCAAACCAGTAGGAACCCGAAATGTCCAGGCCGCCCAAGTTCGACCCCTGAAGCAGTGTCGGTCCTGCCTTCATGTGGTCATACGCCATGCCGACAGACAGATCGTACCGGTTGTCATACCGAACGCCGGCCAGCGGATCAATCGACACATAGACAGGGCTCTCCGGAACCTGCTGAGCCGCACTTTGGCTCGAGCTCTGGCCCGCATTCTGGTTCTGCGCCGTCGCACAAGGCAACATGCAGAGCGCCAACACACTTAGAGTGAGAGGAACAACGAAAAATCGAACTGAAAGACGCATCACCACTCAGCTTACAGGACCGCGCCAAGGGCGGACAAACGTCCCCACAGGCTCAAATCCTGGGAATGAAGAAACACGGCTACCTTTCGCGCGGACTTGCGTCCCGATGGATAAAAGGAGGCCTTGCTGGTAGACGGTCGCGGTTCCATTCGGTTTTCTTGAATCTGCCTTGCCTCATTCTCCGCAACGCTCCGCCCAGCGCGCGTAAACCAGGTAACGCATCGTCTTCAGCGTCTCTACCATGGTCGCCAATACCCGTTTCGAGGTCGACTGCGGCTCGAGCGGCGGTGCCGGATGAACCCGCCATTCCACCGCCAACTCGCCAAAAATCATGGCCGCCCTCGGCAGGTGGTACCCGCTCGACACAACCTCCGCCGATGTCCAGCCATGCGCCTTCATGATGCGCGTCGCATAACACGCGTTCTGCATCGTGTCCTGCGCTCGCGGCTCCACAATAATTGCCGACGCCGGAATTCCCTCGGCCTCGGCCGTGTGCGCCATCACCTGCGCTTCGACAAACCGATTGCTGGCCGGCCCTCCGGTGAAAATCATGCGAGGCGCCACCCCGCGTTCATATTCGCGGACTCCTTCACTCACGCGAGCCAGTTGTCCCGGTGTCGGATTTCCGTCCGCATCTGCCGGCGTCCCCAGCACAACAATCGTGTCAAACCTCGTCCGGTCGGTGTTCGAAGTCGGAGCAAACTGTCGCGCCAGCGCCGCCCAGGCCATCCAGCCCACAAGCGCCACGCCTCCTGCCACAAGGGCCCGGGTGCGCCAGTTCACTTTGTGCCTGCGCGGCACGATCCGGCGATGTTTCGGCCGTCGGGATGGCTTCTGACGGCGCATTGGTCTAGGGGGTTGTAAGCCTGGCAAAATGCGTCCTCTTCCTTCCACTCTACGGCGGCAAGGGGCATAGAAACCGATGCCAGCTGTTGACTACCTTGGGCCTGCTGTGCCCGCGCAATCTGCGGTCATTTATCTAGCCTTAACCGTATATAGATCAATCAGTTAGTAATTCCTCGCGTCAACCGCCCTCTCCACCTTCGTCATCCACCCGCTCTTACTCGTATTTCAGCGCGTTTGTAACCTTCCATTCACATTTCTGTGACATCCTGCACTTGGACGTTTGCCGCGCCCTTCGCAGCTCCGGCTGCTCAAAGCTGGGTGTGTGCAACACCACCCCGCGCTGGCACTTTTTCCTGGGCCGGACCCGGTGAATTTGCCTGAGTCGTCTCGGCACGTTCGACCGCCGATAAAAACTAAACCCCTGAACGCACTTTCTTTCGGAGAGCCGTCATGCACCCTAGTCCCCTCAAGGGCAGCGTTTTGCTGTCTCTTGCTTTCGCTTTGCTCGCTCTATGCCCACTTGCCTTCGCTCAAACTGCCGTGGATGGCGCCATTGGCGGTTCCGTTCTCGATAGTTCCGGAGCAGTCGTACCCAATGCTGGCATCGTCGTACACAACAACGGCACCAACGCCGAGCAGACCATCACTTCGGATGCTTCCGGCTACTTCCGCGCGCTCCATCTGCAACCCGGCGATTACAACGTCACCATCACCGCAAACGGCTTTGACACCTACAAGTCGGTTCACCTCACCGTCCAGGTTGGCCTCCTCACCGACGTCGAAGCCCGCCTCGCAGTCGGCAGCGCGGCCCAGTCGGTCGAAGTCACGGATGCCGCTCCGCTGGTGAATACAACTTCGCCTGACTTTGCCGGCGTCGTCGATCAGCTCTCCCTCCACGACCTTCCCGAAAACAACTACCGCTGGTCCGCTTTCGCCCTCCTTACTCCAGGCGTTGTCAACGACTCCAACGGCTACGGCCTCCTCAGCTTCCGTGGCCAGAGCACCCTGCTCAACAACGTCACCATCGACGGCACCGACGACAACCAGGCCTACTTCTCTGAGGAACGGGGTCGTACCCGCGCCGGCTACTCCACCATCAAAGCCGCCGTGCAGGAGTTCCAGGTCAATACCTCCAACTATTCCGTCGAGTACGGCCGTTCCGCCGGCGGCATCGTCAACTCCGTCACCAAGAGCGGCTCCAATAGCCTTCATGGCGAGGGCTACTACTACGACCGCGATAGCGCCTGGGCTGCTCAGAATTACTACGTCCAGCATCCCGTCGAAATCTCCACCAGCCCCATCAAATACGCGTCCCGGTCCTTCAAGCCCACAGACCTTCGCCGTCAATATGGCTTCGGCGTCGGCGGTCCCATCTTCAAGGACAAGATCTTCTTCTTCCTTGCAGCCGATCGCTTCTATCATGACTTCCCGGCTGCCGCCACCATCACCGGCACCACTGCAAACGCCAACTTCTACACCACGCCCGACGCGGCTCTTCCCAGTGGCGTCGTATGCGGTGGCTCCGGCTCTGCCGCGCCCAGCTACCCAGACGCCCAGGTTTGCCAGTTTGCGTCAGATACCGCACTCACCTACGCTGCGGCCGCGCCCATCTACTCCGCCGGCATCGATGCCATGACGTCCATGCTCGGCACCGTCGCCCGTGTAGGCAAGCAGGTCATCTATTTCCCCAAGATCGACTGGCAGATCAATCAGAAGAATCATGCTTCGGTTGAAGCGAACCAGATGCGCTGGAGCTCCCCGGCCGGCATCCAGACCAGCCCGGCAGTCGCTTACGGCAAATCCAGCTTCGGCAACGACTACGTCCGCGACAACTGGCTCGTCGGCAAACTCGACACCTTCCTCACCAACACCCTCAGCAACGAAGCCCGCTTCATGTATGGTCGCGACTTCGAGTTCGAATTCAACCAGCAGCCGACATCCTACGAAGAGACCAATCTCGTCAACACGCCCGGCGGCTACGTCAATCCGCAAGGCCTTCCTCCCAACGTCTACCTCAGCGGCTTCTTCCAGTTCGGTACGCCGCAGTTCCTCAACCGTGCCGCGCTGCCCGACGAGCGCCGCTGGCAACTCGCCGACACCGTCGTCTGGGTTCGCGGAAATCACACCTTCAAATTCGGCGAAGACTACGTTCACACCGACGACAACATCTCGAATCTCTACAACCAGTACGGCGGCTTCACCTACAGCGGCAACACTCCGCTCGGCAATTACCTCGCCGATCTCTATCTCTCGCAAAATCCAGTCTCCGGAAAGACCGCGGAAAACTACACCTACTTCAACCAGGGTGTGGGCGCCCCCGGTCTCGACTTCACCACCGGCGACTACGCTGTCTTCGCGCAGGATGAGTGGAAAGTCAGTCCCCGCCTCAGCGCCACGCTCGGTCTTCGCTGGGAGTACGAGCAGTTTCCCGGCCAGCAGTTGCCCAACTCGCTGCTCCCGCAGACCTCCACGCTCAACGACGGCAAGGTCAACATTGGTCCGCGCGTCGGCTTTGCCTACGACGTGTACGGCGGCGGCAAAACCATTCTTCGCGGCGGCTACGGCATGTTCTTCGCCCGCGCCATCAACTCCACGCTCTACCAGGCCCTCATCGGCAGCGGTGTCGCCGCCGGTCAGGTCAACCCCACGCTGAACGCCGGCACCACCTGCGCGCCTCTGTTTCCTGAGATTGTGCCCGCTGCAGCCTACGGCACTTGCCTCACCGGCTCCAGCGGCAACGCCACCGCCTACTACATCGACAAGAACTTCAAGGTGCCCGAGATTCATCAGGCCGACCTGACCCTCGAACAGCAATTCGGCAAGAACGATGTATTCAGCCTTTCCTGGCTCGGTTCCTGGGGACGCCGCTTGCCCGACTTCGTCGATACCAACCTGCCCGCTCCCACACCGGTCGCCTTCACCGTCAAAGATCCCAGCCAGACCGGACCCATCCCGAATGGCTCAACCGTCACGGCCAATGTCTACTTCTACGACACAGCCAATACCAACCATCGCCCCAATCCCAACTTCAGCTCCATCACCGACATCTTCAGCGGCATCACTTCCAACTACGAGGCCATGGTCGCTTCGTTCAAGCACCAGCTCGCGCATCATGTCTCCTTCAGTGCGAACTACACCTGGTCCCATGCGCTCGACTTCGGCGAAAACAACACAACCGGTGCCAGCGCCACGGCTCTGCTCGATCCCGCCAGCATCAAGCTCGACTACGGCAACTCCAACCAGAACGTGCCCAACCGGCTCGTCGCCTACACCCTATTCACATCTCCCTGGCACCTCAATGGGCCCCTGGGCTATGTGTTGAATGACTTTGAGCTCGCCCCGGCTTTCCAGACACAAAGCGGCCTGCCTTATTCCCTCGGCATCAGCGGCTCGTCGTCGAAGCTCTACACCGCGCCCGGCAGCGCTGCAGAACAGTCCATCATTAATACCGGTTCGTTCAACGGATCGGGTGCAACCGGCTCCAACCGCATCCCCGGCTTCGACCGCAACGCATTCCAGCAACCAAAAACCTGGGGCGTCGACTTGCGCGCTTCCAAAAAACTCGTGGTTCACGAGCACTACGACCTCGAGTTCTTGACCGAAGCCTTCAATCTGACCAATCATCAGAACGTCACATCGGTCGGATCCAACGCCTACGCTGTTTCGCTCGATTCCACCAACGATGTCAACGAATTCGTGCCCTACACCAGCACGCCCTTCAAATCCGTTACCGGTACCAACAACAGCAACTTCGCTTTCAACGTGCGCCAGATCCAGATGGCGCTGCGCCTGACCTTCTAACCGCCGCGGCCCGTACCCGCGGTAAACAACAAAGCGCGATGGCCTCGGCTATCGCGCTTCTGTTTGACTTTCGCAGTCCCTAGTCCCTAGTCCCTAGTCCCTAGTCCCTAGTCCCTAGTCCCCAATCCCAGTCCCTGCCTCACGGATAGATCCGGTGCAGCGTCCTTGCAAACGGAATCGTCTCCCGCACATGATCCAGCGCGCAGATCCACGCCACCAGCCGCTCAATCCCCATCCCAAATCCCGCGTGCGGCACGCTTCCATAGCGCCGCAGATCGAGGTACCACTGGAACGCTTCCATCGGAAGCTTGTGATGCTCAATCCGGCTCTTCAGCAGTTCGTAGCTCGAAACACGCTGCGACCCGCCAATCACTTCTCCATAACCCTCCGGCGCCAGCACATCCACGCACAGCGCAAAGTTTGCGTCCTTCGAATCGGGCTCCATGTAAAACGCCTTCACCGCCGCCGGATACCGATGCACCATCACTGGCCGGTCAAACTGCGAGCTCAGCCACGTTTCGTCCGGCGAACCAAAATCGTTTCCGTACTCAAATGGCTGCTCCAGCTCGCCCTTGGCGTGCGCTTCGTTCAGCATCTTTGCGGCTTCGTCGTAACGCAGCCGAGGAAACGGCGGCAAGACACTCTTCAGCTTTTCCGCATCGCGCCCGATCACCTGCAACTCCGGCCCGCGATTTTTGAGCACGCTCTGCACAATGTGTGAGATGAAATTCTCTGCCAGTTCCATCAAGCCATCCAGGTCGCAGTACGCCACCTCCGGCTCAATCATCCAGAACTCGGTCAGATGCCGCCGCGTCTTCGACTTTTCCGCGCGAAACGTGGGCCCAAAGCTATAAACCTTTCCCAGCGCCAGTGCCGTCGACTCGATATAGAGCTGCCCGCTCTGCGTCAGGTACGCCGGGTCGCCGAAATAATCCACTGGAAACAACGTCGACGTCCCCTCGCACGCCGCCGGCGTCAGAATCGGCGGATCGGTCCGAATAAATCCATTGCTGTCGAAATACTCCTGCGCCGCACGCATGATCTCCGCGCGAATCCGCAGAATCGCCGACTGCCGCGGCGACCGCACCCACAGGTGCCGGTGCTCCATCAGAAAATCGACACCGTGTTCCTTCAGCGTGATCGGGTAGGGGTCCGACTCCGGAACGCGCTGCACCACCTCGATATCTTCCACATCGAGTTCGTACCCGCCCGGCGCCCGCTTGTCTGCCCGCACCTTGCCCGTCACAATGACCGACGACTCCTGCGTCAGCCCCTTCAGTGTCTCGAACACCGTCGCTGGCACACTCTTCACGTGCGCCACGCCCTGCACCGTTCCCGTCCCGTCGCGAAAGATTGGAAACAGCAGCTTCCCGCTCTCGCGCGAGTTATAAAGCCACCCTTTCAGAGTCACACTTTGGCCCTCGTACTTGCCCAGCGTCGCAATGGTCGCTACAGGTGCCGTCGGTTTCGTCGATTCTGCAGGTACTCGAATCTCTTCGGTCATGATTTTCAGTCTCTCTGTTGGGCGCACCCCGCATCCGCGCGCCGGACCTTTTAGAATACCGCCGCCGCGTCAGAGCATGCCGCATGCAATGCCGAGCGATGGCGCATCCTGCAGCTTTGGTTTATCGTCCAATGTATATGGCGACCGTCCCCACTACAGCGCCCATACCCCGTCCCACTCCCGAGGCAGAAGACATCTACCGCCGCTGGATTCAGTTCCTCGACGATGAGTTTGTCCGCCACTGTTCGCCCGAGCGCCGCTCTGAGATTGTCCGCGACCAGCTCTATCAGCTCTACCTTGGCCGTCCGCACGGCGGAAAACTCAATCTCACCCTCACCAGCGAGCTGCCCGGCAACGTGCTCAGCATGTCCATGGACCCCGAGAATGTCACCCTTGAAGCCGAGCACTTCGCCGATCTCGACAAAGAGAAATTCGCCCGCCGCAAACCCCTCCTCTGGTTCTGGCAGATGTTCGACCGCTCGCCCATCGGTCTCAATCATTGGCTCGGCATGCGCTTCCGCTGCATGCTCGGCCGCCACATCTTCGACCACATGGGCACCGGCGTCAAAATCTACCACGGCGTCGACCTCGTCTACGGCTACAACCTCTCCATCGGCGACGGAGCCATTATCCGTAAAGGCGTGATTCTCAGTGACCGCGGCGGCCTCACCATCGGCAAAGGCGTCGTCATCGGCTCTTTCGCGCGCGTCTACTCCTTCAGCTATTCAAAGCAGGACACGGAACACGTCACCCTCGCGCCCACGCACATCGGCGATGGAGCGCGCATCGGCACGCACGAAGTCATCATGGCCGGCAGCAATATCGAACCCGGTAAAGTCATAGGACATTTCCCCTCGGACCCCGCCTGAGCATTTGCTCCTTCGCAGGCGCACCTCTCCCGTCATTCTCTGTCCAAGGCCACAAATGTCTTGCCGTCTGCGGCGTCAGCCAAGCAGTCACCACAGTCTGTTGCTCTCAACCGTCCACCCGCCCGAAAACGCTCTCGTTATGGCCCTGAATTTGAGGGACAGAAATGCAGCGCGGCCATCTGGCTTTGTCTCGACTTCGAGACCTTGCTGCTGACAGCTAAAGGCTAGAAGCTAAAAGCGAATAGCTGTCTGTCCGTGCTAACCTGAGCATTCGCGCAGTCGGAGTCGAGTCTTGCCATCGTTAGCTTTTACGCTCGCCATCTTTGAATTCGTCATCATCATCTTCGCGCTCAGTCTCCACGAGTGCGCCCACGCCTGGATGGCCTCGCGCCTCGGCGATCACACCGCCCGCAATGAAGGCCGCGTCACCCTCAACCCCATGAATCACATCGATATCGTCGGCAGCCTGCTCATCCCTGCCGTCGCCATCTTTGGCCCCTTCATCGGATTCACCATGTTCAGCGGAGCTCTCATCGGCTGGGCCAAACCCACGCCCGTCCTGTCTCGAAACTTCCACAAGATTCGTCGCGACGAAAACCTTGTCACCCTCGCCGGACCAGTCTCCAATCTCATCCTCGCTTTGCTGGCACTTGTTCTTCTGCTCGTCGTCTGTCACGCCATACCCGGCAACGCAACCTCTCCCAGCGGCCGCGACATCGTGCTCTACTCCTTCAACAGCGAGATCCTCGATGGCGTCAACCCCAACGTCCAGGCCATCGTTCTGCTCGGCGTCGCTGCCATCAAAATCAACTTCTCCCTCTTGATCTTCAATCTGCTCCCCATCCCCCCGCTCGACGGAAGCCAGCTCCTGCGCAATGCGCTCCCCTACAACGCCGTCCAGGCCTACGACCGCATTCCCTTCTGGCTCAGCTGGATCCTCATGATCTTCGTCGGTGGCACCATCATCCGCATGCTCCTCATGCCCGCCCTCAACATCGTCTTCTCTATCCTCACGCGCTTTTAGCCGTTCCAACCTCCGTACGGATTTGAAAGGGCACGACTTTAGTCGTGCCGTAGGCACCCCAGTTTATGTCCGACTGGGATGCGATTGCGCCAAATTGAGTTACCATTCCATCGACCCGAGAAAACTTCCACTTCAGGATTGACCCCGCGGCTATTTTTGAGCCATTGCAAGGAGAAACTATGCCAGCCGAGTCCGAGAAGGGCCTCTGGAGCGCTCGAAAGATCCGATTCACTTGGGGCATTCGATTAGTAATCGCGGTCGCAGGAGCGGCTGTTTCTTGGTGGTGGTCGCTCTACTGGCTCAATCATGCCAACTTCCTTGGTGCATCGACACCGTCCAAGCGGATAATCCAGACTTCGCCGCTCATTCTGGGCCAGCTGATTGCGCTCGTATTCACAGTCTGGGCAATAGTCCTATTTTTTGATGGCTTGAGACGCTCAGGAAAAGTGGGAACTCTGGTGGGACTCTTTTTCGGCCTCTCATTCACTGCGCTTGTTTCGCACGCGCTTCTAAGCGATTGGTTCAAACACGCGAATGGCAATTTCCTGCATTGGCTCTTTTGGGTCGGTCCAGTCGCAGTTATACTTCTGTACCCTCTTCCGATCATGAGGATGAAACGCCGAGCCATGAACCTGGCAACGCAAGGAGACTATGAGGGGGCACTTCGAATCAGCAAGCTGTGGTTGCGGAGCAAGGTGTACGGTCGACCATTCCGTGGGTGGATCATGTTGCAAGAAGGTCGATACACAGAAGCTCTCGATCTTTTGAGGGAAGGAGCATTTGATGACAAAGGTCGGCCGTCGCTTACAAGTGCCAACTTCTACTTGTATTTTTATGTGCTGACTTTGATGGGTTTAGAGCGGTACGTTGAAGCTCAAGAGCTTTTGGAAGCAGCAACTCGAGTCCCCCAAAAACGTGGGTATTACAAATTTTCTCTTGCAGAATGCCTGTTGTCGCAGGGCAAGGATCCAGATCGCGCTCGTGAGCTCATCGAACAGGTGATATCGAATCTGAAGAAGCCAAGTGCATCGAAAGAGCCAGTCTTTATGGCGCATTGCGTAGCACTCCGGGCATGGGCATTGGCTTCCGACGGGCATTCAAGAGAAGCGGAATCAATCCTTGAGGAAGCATTTTCGGAATCGGCGACGTTCGGCAAAGACGACTTGGCGGGATTGATAGAGCTGAAGGGGTGTACCTGCCTGGCACTTGGCGACAAGCAGAAGGCGAGGGAAGCCTTTCAGCAGGCACTAGCGCTTTTCCCGTACGGAAGTATCGCGAAATTTGCGCAGAAGAAGCTCTCCGAGCTTGACGAGACCGCGCTCTGACGGGTCGGATCTTACTCGGCGAGGCTCCCGCTACAATATCTCCAGCCCCTTTTCTTGAACTGCCACAAACCGCGGGCTGCATTTTTCAGGCTTCATTCCAGAATCGATAGGCACAATGTCCGATCCAGCAACCTCCAGCCACCGCCCGCGCGTCCTCAGCGGCATGCGGCCCACCGGCAAGCTCCACCTCGGCAACTACATGGGTGCTCTCGCCAACTGGGTCAGGCTTCAGGCCGATTACGAGTGCTACTTCTTCATCGCCGACGTCCACGCACTCACCACCGACTACGCAGACCCATCCGGAATCATCCCCAACACACGAGAAGTCATCCTCGACTACCTCGCCGCGGGCCTCGATCCTGCCCGCACCGTCCTCTTTGTGCAAAGCCAGGTCAAACAGCACTATGAGCTCCCTCTGCTTCTCGGCATGAGCACGCCCCTCGGCTGGCTCGAGCGCGTCCCCAGCTACAAGGAGATGCAGGAAAACCTCACCAGCAAAGACCTCACCACCTACGGCTTCCTCGGCTATCCCGTCCTCATGGCATCCGACATCCTGCTCTATCAGCCGAAATATGTCCCTGTCGGCCAGGATCAGCAGGCCCACGTCGAGCTCACCCGCGAAATCGCCCGCCGCTTCAACAACTTCTATAAACTCGGCGAGCGCGAAGTCCTTCCCGAACCTGACGTGCTCCTCACGCCATCGCCCAAGCTTCCCGGCACCGATGGCCGCAAGATGTCCAAGAGCTACGGCAATACCATCCTGCTCGCCGACCCTGAACCCGAAGTTCGCAAAAAACTCAAGACCATGGTCACCGACCCCGCACGCGTGCGGCGCTCCGACCCCGGCGATCCCGACAAGTGCCCCGTCGGCGACCTGCACAAAATCTTCTCCACGCCAGAAACTCTGGCCCGGGTGTACGAAGGCTGCCGCTCCGCCGGCATCGGCTGCATCGAGTGCAAGGGCTGGGCGGCCGACGCGCTGGTCCAGATCCTCAATCCCATCCAGGAGCGCCGCGCCCGCTTCACCGAATCCGAAGTCGGGGATATCCTCAAAGAAGGGAATCAACGCGCCCGCAACCGCGCCGAGCAAACCATGGTCGAGGTGCGCGCCGCCATGCAGCTGCCCCAGTAAAAGACGGCTGCTCCTCTTCAACGAAATTCTTCACACGCCGAGATTCCATTGACTGAAGACTCCCCCAACCCGAACCCCCGCCCCGAAGCTCCAATCGAAGAACCCGCTCCGGCGCCGACCCCCATCCGCGAGCCGGAGCCAGGCCCCGGCCCATTGACCGATCCTGAGCCTCCCGATTCTCCCCAGCCCGATCCCGAACCCGATCCTGACCGCTCCCCGCAAAAGGTCTCCTCGAGCTCGGCAGCTCCTGCATTCGTCCTCACCTCGCCGTCCGCGCCTGTCCCCATCGACAAGGCGAAAGCCGCCAAGCCCAAAGACACCGCCAAAAACGAGTCCGAAGAGTCGCCCTTCTCCGTCACCGTCGGCCAGGTCTACGACGGCCCCCTCGACCTCCTGCTCGATCTCATTCGCAAGCAGGACATCGACATCTACGACATCCCCATTGCCACCATCACCGCGCAGTTCCTCGCCTACGTCAATCAGCTCAAGGCCGGCGACGTCGACGTGGCCGGCGAGTTCATCTACACCGCGTCCCTGCTCATCCACATCAAGAGCAAAATGCTCCTGCCCCGCACCACCACCGGTCCCGACGACGCTGAGGAAGATCCGCGCCGCGAGCTCGTCGAGCGCCTGCTCGAGCACGAACGCTTCAAAAACGCCGCCCAGATGCTGCAGCAGAAGCAGATGCTCGAGGCCAATACATGGACCAACCCCGGCGTACGCGAATTCAAAGACGATGCCGCCGCCGAGCCCGAAATTGCCGCCGACACCGTCGACCTCGTCCGCATCTTCCGCGACATCCTCGACCGCGCCCGCCAGCGCCCCATCCTCAATGTCAGCGAAGACACCGTCACCGTCGGCCAGATGATCCAGTTCCTCACCCGCCGCCTCACCCTCGAAGACAAGCCCGTCGCCCTGCGCCGCCTCCTCAGCCACACTCGCTCCGAGCGCGCCCTCGTCGCCATGTTCCTGGCTTTGCTCGAATTAGTACGCCTGCAGGCCATCCTGCTCCGCCAGGATCGCGCTTTCAGCGAGATCTTTATCAAAAAGAACTCGGGCTTCGACGCCATCATGAACGAGGGCCTCGCCAACGCCCGCGACGACTGGCGCTAGCGCAGGAATCTCAATGGAATTGTGTTATAACTTATGTTATAATTGAAGGCGTTGAGGAGAATTCCATGGCTTCTACCACCAAAATCATCGCAATCGGCAACTCCGCTGGCATCATCCTGCCCAAAGAGACCTTGGCCCGCCTCAACGTCGGCAAAGGCGACACCCTGTACCTCAGCGAATCTCCCTCGGGATTCCAGATCACCCCTTACGATGAGGAATTCTCATCGAAGATGGAAGTTGCTGACCGGGTCATTCGGCGTTATCGAGACGCATTCAAGAAATTGGCCGAGTAAGTGAATGAGCCTGTCTGGATTCGCGAAAATGAAGCCCTCGCATTCCATGCCCAACTGATTGCGCTCTTTGGCGGGGGCGATGGTGTGCGCGACGCGGGTCTCCTCAGTTCCGCGCTGGCTCGCCCGAAAAATCTCTATGCCAATACCGAATCCTCGGTTGACATGGCGCAACTGGCAGCGGCCTACGCATATGGAATCTCCAGCAACCATCCCTTCGTCGACGGGAACAAGAGAACAGCCATGCAGGTCGCCTTTGTGTTCTTGGAATTCAACGGCTGGAGTGTCAATGCGAGCCAGGAGGACGCGTGCCTCACCTTTTTGGGTCTCGCAGCTGGCGAGATCAGTGAAACTCAACTAGTGCAATGGTTTAAGGGGATCATTATCCGTCGTTAAGCCGTACTCACATTCTTTGTATCGCACTGCGTATTCGTCTGCCCCCCACCCCGCCGGTGTAAACTGGCTGCAACACAACCACCCTCCCCGTCGGTTGTGCAAACAATCGCGCTTTGTCCTGCGATTGTTGGGGTTTTATGCGATCCTCCAGATTCGCCGCTGTTCTCTCTTCCCGCAGACGTCCGTCCGCCCATTTCCTCAACATTTCTTCTCACAGGCACATCTGCGCCCGCTCCGCGCAGCGCCTTGCTCCTCCGCACGCCCCACGAGCACTCTGATGGCGACAGTAGACGCACTACCCAAGCCAGTAACACTCATTGACCGCAAACTCTCGCGTACCACCAGCCGTTCCGGCGTCGTCATCTTCCTTGCCGCGCTTGTCGCGAGTCTTTCCTACATCACTGTGCACATCGTGCGCGATCTCGATGCTGCCTCCGTTCGCAGCTTCTCGCCGTTCCTGCTCTTGGGCCTCGCGCTCGCCATCGCGCTCGGCTTCGAATTCGTCAACGGCTTTCACGACACCGCGAACGCCGTCGCAACCGTCATTTACACGCATTCTCTCGAACCAAACATCGCCGTCGTCCTGTCCGGCATTTGCAATCTTGCCGGAGTGCTCTTCTCCACCGGCACTGTCGCTTTCGCTGTCATCACGCTGCTGCCCGTCGAATTGATTCTCCAGGTCAGCTCCGGCGCCGGCTTTGCCATGGTCTTCGCGCTTCTCATCGCCGCCATCCTGTGGAATCTCGGCACCTGGTGGTTCGGCCTTCCTGCGTCCAGTTCGCACACGCTCGTCGGCTCCATCATCGGCGTCGGTCTCGCCAATCACTTCCTCAACCCACACACCGGCACCTCCGGCGTCGACTGGGAACAGGCCATGAAGGTTCTCAAGGCCCTCCTCATCTCTCCGGTCATCGGATTCACCCTCGCCGGTCTCCTCATCCTCCTCTCCAAAACGCTGGTGAAGTTTCCTGAACTTTACGAGGCTCCAAAAAACGACGAGCCTCCGCCGTTCCCCATCCGCCTGCTCATGGTGCTCACCTGCACTGGTGTCAGCTTTTTCCATGGTTCGAACGACGGCCAGAAGGGCATGGGCCTCATCATGCTCATCCTCATCGGCACCGTCCCCACGGCTTACGCGCTGAACCACACATTCAGCCCCGCCGAAATTCAGGACTTCATCGCCGTCTCTGAGCGCTCGGTCCGCATTCTCGACCAGCACATCGATCTCCGCGCAAAGGCCAGTTCCAATCCGCGCGCTGAAGTTACTGACTATCTCCGCTCCAGGCAACTCCAGCCCAACACCATCCTCGCCCTGCGCACCCTTGTCGACGACATCGATCGCGAAGTTGTCCAGTACAAGGAATTCAAATCCGTTCCTCCGCAGGATCAGTCCAACGTCCGCAATGATATGTACGTCGCCAGCGAAGCTCTGCGTCTCATGGACAAGGCGCACAATCCCGCCTTCACTCCCGACGAACGCGCTGCTCTCATGAACTACAAATCCAAGGCCGACAAAGCCACCAAGTTCATCCCAGACTGGGTCAAAGTCGCCGTCGCACTTGCGCTCGGTCTCGGCACGATGGTCGGCTGGAAACGCATCGTCGTCACCGTCGGTGAGCGCATCGGCAAACAGCGCCTCTCCTATGCGCAGGGAGCCAGTGCCGGCCTGGTCGCCATGGGCACCATCTTCGCTGCCGATACCTTCGGACTTCCCGTCAGCACCACCCACATCCTGAGCTCCGGCATCGCCGGCACCATGATCGCCAACGGCAGCGGCCTGCACCTCTCCACCGTCCGCAACATCGCCGCTGGATGGGTCTTCACCCTGCCTGCTGCAGCGCTGCTTTCCGGAACTCTGTACTGGCTTTTCCGGCTCGTAAGCTAAGCGCTCTCTCTCCCCGATTCACAAGCCTTTTCTCGCCAACGCACCGCGATGCGTCCGCTTCCGCCCTTGATGAAAGTGCTGTGAATTCATTCTCCATTCATCTGCCTCTTGTATCCCTTGCTTTGTCTGGACACCCGCTTCCCCAGCGCTCCCCGACAGCGTTTCAACTTCAGTTTCGGAGCCTTCCATGGCAGACTTGGCAACAACCGCGGGCGAAGTGCCCAAGGGCGCATCTCTCCTCGACAAGAAATCTCATAAGTTCCCATCCTGGGTCAGCGGTGCCATCGTCCTTGTCGCCCTCGTGGGCGGCCTCGCCTATGTGGGCTTCCACATCGCAGGCGACCTGGGCAGCGTCACCACCAGCAGCACCTGGGCTTACGTCCTGCTCGGCGTAGCATTGCTCATCGCTCTCGCCTTCGAGTTCGTCAACGGCTTTCACGACACAGCCAACGCCGTCGCGACCGTGATCTACACCCATTCTCTCGAGCCCAACATGGCCGTCGTCTGGTCAGGTCTCTGCAACCTTGCCGGCGTGCTCACTTCGGCCGGAGCGGTCGCCTTCACCATCATCACGTTGCTGCCCGTCGAGCTCATTCTTAAGGTCAGCTCCGGCGCAGGATTCGCCATGGTCTTCGCCCTGCTCATCGCCGCCATCCTCTGGAACCTCGGAACCTGGTGGCTCGGTCTGCCCGCCTCCAGTACCCACACCATGACCGGCTCCATCATCGGCGTCGGCCTGGCCAATCAGCTCATCAACGGCACCGGCGGCACCTCGGGCGTCGATTGGGAACAGGCTGCCAAAGTTTTCAAAGTTCTGCTCATCTCGCCCATTGTCGGTTTCGGTTGCGCCGCCATCTTGTTCCTCCTCAGCAAGTGGACCATCAAGTATCCCGCGCTCTACGAAGCCCCCAAAGACAACACACCTCCGCCGTGGCCCATTCGCTTGCTGCTTGTCCTCACCTGCACCGGCGTCAGCTTCTTCCACGGATCCAACGACGGCCAGAAAGGCATGGGCCTCATCATGCTCATCCTCATCGGCACCGTCCCTACGGCCTACGCGCTCAATCACGCCGTCTCACCACACGACATCCAGGACTTCATCGCTGCTTCTGAACGCGCCGTTTCTATCGTTGACAGGCATGTGGACAGGAACGCCATCATGGCCGGCGATCCGCGCAGCGAACTCACCGACTATCTCCGCACCAAGCAGCTCCAGCCCTCCACCATGACCGCTCTCCGCGAAAACATCCACGACCTCGAAGGCGACGTCAAAGCCTACGGCGACTACAAGAGCGTCCCTTCCAACCTCCAGACCAACGTGCGCAATGACATGTATGTCACCAGCGAGGCGCTCCGCCTCATGGCCAAAACCAAGAATCCCAAGTTCAGCCCCGACGAAGCTGCGGCCCTCGACAACTACAAATCCAAGGTCGACAAAGCCACCAAGTTCATTCCGCCCTGGGTCAAGGTTGCCGTAGCTCTCGCCCTCGGCCTCGGCACCATGGTCGGCTGGAAACGCATCGTGGTCACCGTCGGCGAAAAGATCGGTAAAGAACACCTGACTTACGCCCAGGGCGCCTGCGCCGAGCTCGTTGCCATGGGAACGATTTTTGCCGCAGATAACTTCGGCTTGCCGGTCAGTACCACCCACGTCCTCAGTTCGGGCGTGGCCGGCACCATGGCTGCCAATAAATCCGGCCTCCAGTTCTCCACCATCCGCAACATCGCGGCCGCCTGGGTCTTCACCCTCCCGGCGGCGGCGCTGCTCTCTGGCTGCCTCTTCGCCCTCTTCCACAAGTTCTCCAACTGAGCGCAGCAGCCCTAATCCAGCGAGGCCCGGGATCGTAACCCGGGCCTCTTCCTTTTACCGTCGCCCTCCCTCGCTCTTCGTTTTTCTGTCAAGCCCTCTCGCTCCGAAAATGCCATAAGCGCAACATTTGATTCGGCCGATTGTCCTTCGCAAATTGCAACTTAATTCCCTCAAATCTCTATCATTGAAGTAGTGCTCAACTCAGCCAGGTGCAGGGTCAGAAGTCCGTGGTCAAGCTCTCATTCACAAAGCCCCAGGCCATTCGCGCTCACGAACTCGAGTCGAAATTCAACCATCGTCATTTGGAGCGCCGTTTTCCCTGGAAAACTACACTTTGGAAGGCCGAAAACCCGCATTAACCTGTTCAGGATGATGGGGTTAGAATGGAAAACCATGTACCCCCCCGGCTGCGGCAAAGGCTGTGAACCTGTGAATCTGTGGGCTCGCTCCCATGTGCCTGCAACCACAAAAGTTCCAGCGCAATCCGCACGATTCCTGTGAAACTGTGAACTTGTGAATCTGTGAGACTGTGCCTCTCTGCGCGAAGCGCGGTTGCCCGAACGGCAAGTCCCTCTTTTCCTCACCTGCGGTTGCCCGCACGCTTTCCATGCATCCGGTACCATAAACGAGGTACTGATTGTCGAATGAGTCTTAAAGCCAAGCTGGAAGCCGTCATTTACGCCGCGGAAGAGCCCGTCACGCTCACGCAGCTCGCCGTACTTTTTACCGCCGATGCCCTCGAATGGAAGGCGGAGCAGGAAACCGCTGCCGCCGAAGCCATGGCTGCCGCAGAATCTTCCGACCCCGAGTCGCAACCCCTTCTCGATAGCACCCTCGAATCCCTCGGCCTCGAGCAGACCCCTGATCTGTACGCTTCTGCCGAGGCAAATTCTTCTGAGCCTGCTGGCGAACCCGCCGCAGAATCCACGTCTGCCGAAGGCCCACCGGCTGAATCGGAAATCCCCGCACCCGATCCCGAAGCCGAAGCCAAGCGCCAGGCCCGCCAGCGTGACCGCGAAATCAAAGCCATCCTGCGCAAGATCCTCGACGAACTCATCGCCGACTACGCCACCGATGGACGCGGCGTAGAAATTCGCGAAATCGCCGGCGGCTATCGCATGGCCACCAAGCCCGAGTGCCACGACGCTGTCCGCCTCTTCATCAAGAGCCTCAAGCCGCCCATGAAGCTCTCCCTTCCCGCGCTCGAAACCCTTGCCGTCATTGCTTACAAGCAGCCCGTCACTGCGCCAGAGGTCAACGAAATCCGCGGCGTCGATTCCTCCGGTGTCTTCGGCTTGCTTCTCAGCCGCAAGCTCATCACCACCGCCGGCCGCAAACAAGTCATTGGCCGTCCGATCCTCTACAAAACCACCAAGGAATTTCTCCTCCGCTTCGGTCTTAAGGACGTCACCGAACTTCCCTCCATGGAAGAATTCGAAAAAATCGCTGCCGTCGAATTGAGCGAATCCGGCGACGAATCTGAAGACGTTGGTGGGCCCGGTCCAGAAGGTGGTCCCGAACTCGACGAAAACGCATCCGAAGAAGAAGGCACTCCTACCGGCGAATTGGCCAGCGCACAACCGTCCGAACCGCCCGCCGAGCCCGCTTCCGTCGGCTCGCAGGCAGAAACCGAGCACTCACCCCATGACTGACGAACACCAGGCCGACGGCCCAGAGCAAGATATTCCCTCCGCAGCGCCTGAAATTGTTCAAGAAGAAGCCGCCGCAGCCGAGCCTTCCATTCCGCAATCGCAAGACGTTCCCGATATCATCGGCGAAACCGCCTACGTTCCCGCTGCGCCCGAAGAAAGTCAAGAGCTCGACGAAGACCGTCCCGCGCCGCGCCTCGAACGGCTTCAGAAAATCCTCGCTCAGGCCGGTGTCGCCAGCCGCCGCCATGCCGAAGAACTCATCACCGGCGGGCGCGTTCAGGTCAACGGACAGATCGTTACCGTTCTCGGCACCAAGGCCGATCCTCAGCGCGACCACATCCGCGTCGACGGCAAACTTCTTCATGGCGCCGAACGTCTTCGCTATTTCCTTCTCAATAAGCCCAAGGGCTTTGTCACCACGGTGAGCGATCCCGAAGGACGCCCCACGGTCATGCAGTTCTTCGCCAAGGCTGGTGAGCGCCTCTATCCCGTCGGGCGCCTCGACTACATGAGCGAGGGCCTGCTTCTCGTTACCAACGACGGCGAGCTCGCCAACAGCCTCACGCGCGCCGCTTCCGGTGTCGAAAAGACTTACATGGTCAAAGTTGCCGGCCAGCCCACTGAAGACATGATTGAGCGTCTTCGCACCGGCGTTGCCATCGAACGCGGCAAGCTCGGTGAAGGGAAGGTTCGCACCGCGCCTGCCCGCATTCGCCAGATCCGTCCCGGCGATAATCCCTGGTTCGAAGTCGTTCTCATCGAAGGGCGCAATCGCGAACTGCGCAAGATGTTCGAAGAGATTGGCCACCACGTCGAAAAGATTCGACGCGTTGGTTATGGCCCGCTCGTTCTCGACGTCGAGCCCGGCAAATTTCGCGAGCTCGCCACCGAAGAAGTCGAGGCCTTACGCCTCACCGCCGCCGGCAAGTTCAAGCCCCGGCGCATCAAGACCAACTACATGCTGCCCAAAGAAGCTGGCAAGTCCACTGAGCAGCGCATGGCCAAAGAAACAGCGCGCCGCGAGAATAAGTTCGGACGCCCGCTTTCCCGCGACAATCGCCGCGAAACACCCACCTTCCGTCCGCGCGAGGCAAGCGCCGAACGTCCCACTGATCGTCGCCCGCCGGCTCGCGACAACGCGCGCCCCGCCTTCGGCAAAACCACCCCGCGTTTCTCCCCAAAGCCCGCATTCGGGGAAAGGCCTCCACGCGCCGCGGGTATCGGAACGGAGCGTCCGTCGCAGGACTTCAAAAAGCGCCCGCCGTTTCGCAGTGATCGACCTGCGTTCGGAACCAAGCCGCGCTTCGACAGCCGTCCCCCACGCGCCGATGCAAAATTCGGCAGCAGCCGCCCAGCTCCCGGAGCCAAACCCGCGTTCGGCGACAGACCCCCGCGCGCCGCTGCTCCAAGAACCGAACGTCCCGCGCGCGACTTCAAGAAGCGGCCGCCCTTCCGCAGCGACCGTCCGAATACCGCAGAGACGCCCCGCTTCGATCGCCGCCCGCCGCGCGACAACGCTGCGTTGCGCAGCCAAAAGCCAATCGGCAAGCCGCTCCGCCCGCGCCCCGATCGCCCAGCGCCAGATCGCGCTCCCGGCCGTACTCCGACCGACTTCGATAGTCCGAAGACCCCGCGTCCGCGCCTCGAGATCAGCCCCGTCGAGGCCCACGACAGTGCCTTCGAACGCGAGAAGCCCAGGACCCCCCGTCCGCCCCGTCGCGAAGGATCTGCACCCTCATTCCGCGGTACAGGCGCAGGCCATTCGCCGAGCAAGCCTTTCCGCAAAGGTCCAGGCAAACCGGTCGGCGGAGCAGGGAAGTCCGGCTTCTCCGGCCGCTCCAAGCCGGCTTTTGGCGCGCGTCCTTCCGGCAGTTCCTCCGCCCCAAGGTCCAGTTCTTCACGCCCCAAGGCCGCAGGTTTTTCCAAACCGAAATCCGGTGGATTCAAGGCGCGTCCGGGCGGCTTCTCCAAATCCAAACCCGGCGGCTTGTCAAAACCGAAATTCGGTGGCAAGCCTCGCTCCGGCGGAAGCAAACCCAGATCCGGCGGAAAACGTTCCGGCGGCAAAAAGCGCGGTTAGCCATCCAGCCTGAACGCGACGCTCACCGCGATCGGTGAGGAATTCCGTTCGCGCCGCAGCTGAGCCGCTACTCGCAGCGCGTTCTGCTCCCAACCCCCGACTCACTTGCCCAGCTCACATCCCCAGCTCACATCCCCAGCTCACATCCCCAACTCACATCCCCAACTCACATCCCAGGATGCGTCAGTGAATTCGCCTTTGGCACCAGGTCCATGTAGACCGTCTTCGGCAGTTGCGTTTGCCAGTGGCTCGTTGCGCGCGCCCCCAGAACCATCGCGAAAAAGATGTACGCCACAACACATGCCACCGTCACTGGACCCAACGCTCTGCGCCGCCACCGCTCCGCCGCGGTCGTCGCCTGCCGCGCCGGCAGCGCAAGTTGCAACGCATCCTGCGCCGGGCAGACAGAAATGCACGCCATGCACGCCGTGCACTCCGCTGAGCGGATTTGCATCAGCTTGTCTACAGCCAGTCCCGACGGGCACGCCTTCGCGCACTTCCCGCAATCGATGCACGCTTCCGCATCACGCCGAATCTTCACCGGGCTCAGCAGCGACACCAGTCCCATCAGCGCGCCATACGGGCACAGATACCGGCACCATAAATTCCGCACCAGCATCGACCCCAGCACCAGCACACCCACCACAATCGCCGCCGTCAGCCCAATGTCGCGGAAGAAGTTCAGCATCTTCACATCCGCCACCAGCCCATACGGCGTCATCATGAATTCACTCAGGGCATCGGCAGACATCGTCCCAATCACGTAGCCAAAAAATCCCAGCAGCAGATACTTCAGCCCCCGCAGCGGAATATCCACCCACTTCGGCAGCCGCACGTTCGTTCCAAAAACCCGCTGCCCCGCCCTCCACAGGTATTCGCTCAGCGTACCCACCGGACACAGCCACGAGCAGAACGCCTTCTTCACCAGCAGGCTGATTCCCACAAACGCCAGAAACAAAAACATCGCCGCTGGATGAATTCCCGGCACGCGGCCCGTCAGCAGCAGATACTTCGTGTTCATCAGCCCAGCAATCGGCAGCCACCCCTCCACGCCAGCCGGACGCCCCACACCCACGCCCTGTCCACCCTGCTCCAGCCAGCGCACCCACAAATAAAACTGCAGCCCGAGCCAGCCGTTCAGCAGGACAAATACGGCCTGCACTCCGCGGCGCACTTTCTGTGACCGGTCCGGCCGCAATCGCCGCACCAGCCTCTTCTTCTCTGTCCTTCCCTCCACGGGTGGGGCTGCCAGGGTCGACATAAGCATGTCCTCTTCGATTCCAGCCTAGCCGTCGCGGCGTTGCCCGGCAGCGACTCAGATCACACGATTCTTCAATGCCTGGAATGCCTTACCCGCACCCGTCTCAAGGCTCTGTTCAAAGCATAATATATCGTGATACGATATAAATGTGACGGAAGAACTCCAATTCCATTCCGCTCTCCTCAGGACCCTTGCCGATTTCCGCTTTGAGCTCCGCCGCTTCCTTCATTTCAGCGAGTCAGCCGCTCTCAGTGCTGGCTTGCAACCCCAGCAACATCAACTACTTTTGCAGCTTGCCGGTGCGCCCCAGGGCACTCCCGTCACCATCGCTTACGCTGCAGGGCGCCTCGAGCTGAAGCACAATAGCGTCGTCGAGCTTGTCGACCGCTCCCAGCGCGAAAACCTGCTCGAGCGCACGGTTGATCCCAGCGACGCCCGTCGCGCCATCCTGCGCATAACCCGCAAAGGCCGCCACATCCTCGACCAGCTTTCAAGCAATCACGCGCGCGAACTCCACGATCTCGCCCCGCGTCTGATGCAGGCACTCGATCAGGTCAGTCGTCATGCTCAAACCACCGGGGAGGCTCAATGAGATCCCGCCCCTCCGCACTCCGCGACTTCACCGTCGATCGCCGTGCCTGGCTGCTCACCGCCGTGGCGATCGTCATCGGCACCGGCGCTGCTGCGCTCGCCGTTCTGCTTTTGCGCGCGATTGCACTCTCCACCAACCTCTTCTACTACCACCGATTCAGCGCTGCGCTCGTCGGCCCCGCGGGTTCTACCGAACCCTGGATGCTGCTCCTCCTCGTCCCCATCCTCGGCGGCATCGTGGTCGGGCTTATGGCCTACTTCGGTTCCGACAAGATTCGAGGCCACGGAATCCCCGAAGCCATCGAGGCCATCCTGCTGCGCGGCGCGCGCGTCGATCCCAAGGTCGCTATCCTCAAGCCCATCTCCGCGGCCATCGCCATCGGCTCCGGCGGACCCTTTGGCGCAGAAGGCCCCATCATCATGACCGGCGGTGCCTTCGGCTCACTGATCGCTCAGTGGCTTAAGCTCTCTGATGCCGAACGCACCACGCTCCTTGTCGCCGGCGCTGGTGCCGGAATGTCCGCAACGTTCGCCGCACCCATCGCCGCCATTCTTCTCGCGGTCGAGCTGCTTCTCTTTGAATGGCGTCCCCGCTCGCTTGTTCCTGTCGCCGTGGCCAGCGTGGTCGCTGGCGCTCTTCGCATCTGGTGGCTCGGCGCAGGCCCCATCTTCCCGGTCGAGCTTCCCTCCGGGATGCATCTTGTGCAGGCACTGCTCATCGCTGCGCCGCTCGGCATGATTGTCGGCCTGGCCGCTGCCGCGCTCAGCCGCCTCATGTACAGCTTCGAAGATGCGTTCGAGCACATCTGCGGCCATCTTCGCATTCACTGGATGTGGTGGCCCGCCATCGGCGGCGTCGGCATCGGCATCGGCGGCCTCATCTTCCCGCGCGGTCTCGGCGTAGGCTACGACAACATCGCCGAACTCCTGCGCGGCAACGCACCCATCGCTCTTTTGCTGGGACTGGTCCTCGTCAAATCACTCATGTGGGCGTTCTCGCTCAGCTCCGGAACCTCCGGCGGCGTCCTTGCTCCGCTGCTCATGGTCGGCGCAGCCATTGGCGAACTGCTCGCGCGCCTCGCCCATCTGCCCGGCGAAACTCAGGCGCTGTGGGCATTAATGGCCATGGGCGCAATGCTCGCTGGCGCTCTCGGCGTGCCACTCACCGCTGTCCTGTTCTCGCTCGAGCTCACCCACGCATTGCCGGCTCTTCTTCCGCTCGTGCTCGCCTGCACTGCGTCCTACCTCGTCACGTCGCTCGTCATGCCGCGCTCCATCCTTACTGAGAAACTCAGTCGCCGCGGTTATCATCTCTCCCGCGAATACGGCGTCGATCCACTCGAAACCATCACAGTTTCCGAAGTCATGACGACCACCCCATATGAGAGCGATGGACCCCACAGCCAGCCGGTCTCTTCCGTCTTCGCCTACTCCGACGAAACCTGCCGTGCGGTCGCTGAGGAGATGGCCACAACCGGCCTCCTGAGTCTTCCCGTCGTCGATCGCGAAAGCGGCAATCGCATCGGCGTCATCGGAGCTGCCGAACTCCTCGCCGGCCGCAAGCGCGCCGTTCAGCGTGAATCCGATCGCAGCATCGCCTTCCAACTCGAGTCGCAATAATTGCGGAACCGGCGTGCGGCTATGTCTTCTTCTTCCCCAGCCGCCTCTCCAGAAATTCCTTGAGCACCGCCGCGTTGTTCCGCTCCGTCTCATGCGAACTGTAGAGCAGCGTTACCGTCTTCTCCTTGTGCGCTGCCTCTACTAGCGGCGCCCACGCCTCCGGCACCGCCTCCAGCTCTTTCTCATAGCGCCGCTTGAACTCGCTCCACTGCTCCAGATCGTGGTGATACCACTTGCGCAGCTCGTTGCTCGGTGCCGCTTCCTTGACCCACGCCGTCAGTTGCAGCTTCTCTTTGCTCAACCCACGCGGCCACAGCCGGTCCACCAGAAACCGCGCCCCATCTTCCGCTTCCGCTGCCTCATACACCCGCTTGATCCGTATCATTCCTGCCCCGCTTTTCTGTCTCTGCTACTTCCACTCTGCTATAGCATCAAATCAGCTATGAGTACTGAAAAAGCAACATTCGGAGCAGGCTGCTTCTGGGGTGTCGAAGCCGCCTTTGCCGAAATCCCCGGTGTCACCGCCACTGCCGTCGGCTATGAGGGCGGCTCTCTCGTGCGCCCCACTTATCAGGATGTCTGCACGGACCAGACCGGCCACGCGGAAGTTGTCGAGCTCGACTTCGATCCCGCCCAGGTTTCTTACCAGCAAATCCTCGACGCCTTCTTCAAACTCCACGACCCCACCACCCTCAACCGCCAGGGCCCTGATTGGGGAACGCAATACCGCTCGGCTATCTTCTTCCATTCACCGGAGCAGGAAGCCGCAGCCCATGCCAAGATCGACCAGCTCACCGCCGAAGGCAGTTTCAAGCCGAAGCGCATCGTAACCAAAGTCGAGCCTGCGCAAACCTTCTGGCGTGCCGAAGAATACCACCAGAAGTATCTCGAGAAACGCGGCCAGCGCTCCTGCCACATCTGAGAGATCGCCTGAGAACAGGAAAACGCGCGCTTTGGTTCATGCAATCGGCTCCAGGGCAAGCGCTGACCCACTAACTCGCCGACCTGCCGCGTCCCTGCTCTTTCGCCATCCACCACGCCTTAATGAACTTCCAGTGCACATACACGCTGTGGTTCAGGTGCAGCAGCAGCCCTTCGCGCCCATCGAGAAACCCCAAACGAAAAAAGTAGTTATACACAAACGTCGCCGCGGGATTCAGCACGCAGTTCCATGCAAATTCTGGCCAACTCTCGCTCGTGCGCCCCTTCGCATACAGCAGTTGCGCAATCTCATTGCTGTAGCGGTTCATGTGTTCCAGATAAACCGCCAGCGTGGGATAAGCGTAGTGCAGCATGTCATGCTTCAGCGTGCCGCGCGGCCCTTCAAACTGCGGCGTAGAGTGCGGGCCCACGCCCTCGCTCAGCCGCGCCGAGCCACGCTTGAACAGCCGCAGCTTGTGGTCGGGATAGAACCCGCCATGCCGGATCCACTTGCCGAAATAGAGATTCAGCCGCGGAATCCAGTAGGCTCCAAACTGCGGTTCACCCTCCAGCAGCGCGCGAATCTCCGTTTGCAGCTCCGGCGTCAACACCTCATCGGCATCCAGCAGCAGGATCCACTCGCTGGTGCACAGATCCAGCGCAACGTTTTTCTGTTCGCCATGCCCGCCAAACGCGTGATGGGTGGTCTTCGCTCCAAACGATGCAGCAATCTCGATCGTCCGGTCTTTCGATCCCGAATCCACCACGATAATCTCGTCCGCCCACTTCACGCTCTCCAGGGTGCGTGGCAGATTTACTTCTTCGTTCATCGCGATCATCGCAACCGAAAGCGTCTTCGCCATCGACGCAAGAATAAATCAGCCGGCTTCATCGTCGACTCACTGTGCGACACTCCAACTTTGTCTAAGTTGCTCTCAGAGCGAAGCCGCTCTCACGCCGCCAACGCGTTCTCGTGATCTCCACCATTCACAACTTCGCTGCAATAGAAAAAGGGGCCGAAGCCCCTTCCAATCCCGCCCAATTGCCTGGTCAAGATCGATCTGCCGGCTTCTTCAGCCCTTGCCCCAGATTCCCAGAGTTGTCGGCACAATCGGATGACCCGAAGCGCATTCAACGCCTTCCCAAAGCCAGCTTGCCTCGAGCTTGCGCCCTTCCATCTCTTCCATCGGGTTTTCCATCGTCATGAAGAAGGGAACCCGAGCTGTGCAGGTCTTCTCTTCGCAATGCAGCCAGTCCACCAGGATCGTTTTGCCCACGGCTTCCGAGTCGATAATCTTGTGTCGCGTCTCGAATCCATGACATGCGCGGAAAAGCGAGTAATCACCGACATGTCCGCATCCCCGGCAAATTGTCGCAATTGACCGCGCGTCAATTTGGCGCACAGCAGGCTGCCCGAACATCATTCCCATGCTGTTGTGCTCCAGCAAAATGGATGCTTCGCACCAACGGCAATAAAAGCAGCAGTGTGCTGCGCGTCTGCGAATCACCGAGGGTTGAGCATCTGCCAACCCCGGCTTCCTTGCTCCCTCTCCATGCAGCTCCGCAGCCCTCAGCTGGCCCCGTGTACCAAACAGACCTGGAAAGACCAGCACTTCTCCGCTTTCGTCGCGTAGAAATTTCATGTCGTCATCCCCTCGGTTTCGCTAGCAGTTGCATCTGTATTACAGACGAAGACTAGCAACATCCTTACGCAAACCTATAGAACAACAATCATACGTAGCAGCTATTACTTTCTGTTACTAGAGAGGAAATCTGCGATTTTATGTGTTACTGAAGTGAGTTACTTACGCTTTGCCGACTTCTCAAAAAATCGACGCACTCACATCATCACTATCTGACCGCTCCATCAATTTCATGCGGAGGGCGGGTTTGTCCCGACAGCAGATCGTTCGGAATTCCATCCCTTTCATAGCAAATCTCGCACATTTGGATGTTTTGCTGCCAAAACAACTTCCACTTCGTATCTCCACGTACAACATTCTTTCCCTTCTGATCTTCATTCATTGGCCTGACGTCTGCCATCCGCTGTCGCATCCCTTGCGCGCGCCGGTTCCCTCTGTGCTGCAGCGCCCGATGAGCCGGTTGGAAGCCTGCAAATCATAGGTCGCAGGCCCTTAACCTCTCCTTTGATCTTCGCGCCCAATCCTCCAGCGCTCATGGTAGAGTGGGATTCCACGGAGGTCGGGGATGGCAGCTGAGGTTCAGCTTCCGGGCAGTGGCGAAACGATTGAGCTGCAACAGCAGGTCGCACGGCTGCAGGCATTGCTTGAGGCATCCCGCCAGGTCCACTCCACCATTCATGAAGAAGAAGTGCTCGAGCAGACCCTGCGCATCGTGGTCCGGGAGCTCGAAATGGCCGGCGCTGCATTCCCTGATGTCGGCCTCGCCTACGGAAACGTAAAAGACCTCCATCCGCCCGATGGCCGAGGTGCCGCTCTGCCCATCTATCTTCTCCAGGATCGCGAAGGGAATCGCATGGCTGAGCTTGTCGTTGCCCCGCCCGATGGCCGCGAGCTCACCCTTTACGAAGCCGATTTCCTTGAAGGACTTAGCCTTCAGGCGGCCGTTGCGCTTGAAAATGCGCGGAATCACGAGCGCAACTTGCAGTGGGCACGGGTCCAGCAGGATCTCGATGCAGCGCGTAACATTCAGCGGTCGCTTTTGCCCCAGGAGCTGCCGTCCATTCCCGGCTTCTCCATCGGATACAAATCCGTTACTTGCTATGAAGTCGGCGGCGACTACCTCGACATCGTCGAGCAGCCCGACGGCACCCTTCTCATTGCCGTTGCCGACGTCGCTGGCAAAGGGTTGGCCTCGGCCCTTATGTCCACGACCTTCCGTTCGGCTTTTCGCGCCGTCGCCCTCACCGGCTTGCCCCTTGCCGAACTCGCAACCCGCATGAATCAGCACCACTGGGCCGAAGGGGAAGAGGCGCGCCGCCGTTATGTGACCGCAATTTTTCTTCGCCTCGATCCCGCGTCGGGCGAGGTGGAAGTCGTCAACGCCGGCCACAATCCCGGCTTCCTCGTCCATCCCGACGGCTCCAGCCTGGAGTTCGAGTCGACCGGAACCCCTTTGGGATTGCTCCCGGGGATGGAGTATTCCAGCCAGAAGACCGTCTTCGCACCCGGTGCCCGGCTGCTCTTCTATACCGACGGATTAACCGAGGTCTTCTGCGGAGAAGAGGAGTTTGGCCCGGAAAGGCTGCTGAATGTGTTTTCTACGTGCCGTTCTTCCAAGGCGGATGATATTCTCGGTGCATTGTGGACGGCCATAGGGGAGTTTGCACAAGGCAGCCCACAAGGGGACGACATGACTGCACTCGCTCTCTGCAGGCAGGCAGAGTGAACCATCAAGAGGTAGGCATCATGAACTTGAAATCCACCAGCGTGGAAGTACGGCTCCCATCGCGCCTCGGCTATGAAAAAGTAGCCATGAGCACTGCGGCGGCCGTGGCCAAGCTGATGGGTTTTCGCGAAGATCGTGTCGAAGACCTCAAGACTGCTGTCGCCGAAGCCTGTATCAACGCCATCGAACATGGCAATCTTTTAAACGAAGGCCTTTCCGTTGGCGTCGTTCTTTCTTCTGTCGAAGACGCCCTCGAGGTAAAGGTGATCGATGACGGCAAAGGACTGAAACAACTGCCGCCCAAGCCCGACATCGACAAAAAGATCCACGGTGAAGAAGATCCACGGGGCATGGGGATGTTTCTCATTCAGGCTCTCGTCGACGAAGCCGAGTGGGTCAAAGGCACCAATGGAAAAAGTAGCTACGTCCGGCTTGTGATACGGCTCGACAAAGAAGCAGACTAAGATAACCATTACGGAGACACGAGATCGTGCAGACTGAAACAAAGGCGCGCGTAGACCAACTCAATTCCCCCGCCGGCCATCAAGTCACCGTCCTCCGCTACGAGGGTGACATCGCCAGCACCTCGAAAGATGCCGTTCTGGGCACCTACCAGAGTCTCGCGAAAGAAACCAATAAACTGGTTTTGCTCGACTTCACAAAGGTGGACTACATCAACTCGAGCGGAATCGCGCTCGTAATCCAGATGCTCATTGAAGCAGCGAACTCGGGCCAAAAGGTTTTCGCCTTCGGCCTCTCGCCTCACTTCACCAAGGTCTTCACCATGGTGGGCATCACCAAATACGCAGGTCTCTTTCCCGGCCAGGCTGAAGCGCTCGCTGCGCTCTAGCACCGCAGCTGGGCCGCCGCGCCTGGAAGCGTAAACTTCCAGCGTGCGGGGTGCAGTCGATGCAGGCAATCGTCTATCACCACTACGGCCCACCGGATGTATTGCAATTGCAGGAACTGCAAACTCCGGTTCCCTCAGCCGATCAGGTTCTCCTCAAAGTCAGCGCAGCCGCAGTCAATCCTTACGACTGGCACTTCCTGCGTGGTGCGCCTGCCGTCCTCCGCATCTTCCTGGGGCTGCGCAAGCCGAAGACCACGCGTCTGGGCGCAGACGTTGCCGGCGTGGTCGAAGCCGTTGGTTCCAATGTCACCCATCTCAAACCCGGCGACGCCGTCTTCGGCACGGCCACTGGCGCCTTTGCGGAATATGCCTGCGCCGCCGCAGATAGCCTTGCTTTCAAACCTGCAGACATCACCTTCGCACAAGCGGCCTCTCTGCCCATCGCCGGCATCACCGCGCTCCAGGGCCTGCGCGACAAAGGCAAGCTCCAGTCAGGCCAGGCCGTTCTCATCAACGGAGCGGCCGGCGGCGTGGGAACTTTCGCCGTCCAGATCGCCAAATCCATGGGCGCACGCGTTACCGGCGTCTGCAGCACTCGGAATATCGATCTCGTCCGATCCATCGGAGCCGACCGCGTCCTCGACTACACGCGCGAAGCCTTCTCCCATGCTGCAGAGCGCTACGATCTCCTCTTCGACTTCATCGGCAATCATTCCTTGCCCGACTGTCTCCGCGTGCTTCAACCCACTGGCACTTACGTAAGTTGTGCCGGCGGGGGACCCGAAAAGAAATCCATGGAATTCGTGGGTCCCGCACTGGAACACTTCATCCGCGCTCCGTTTTCCAGAAAGAAAATGCCCGGGCTCCTCGCCAAAATCAATCCTGCTGATCTGGAACATCTCGCCAACCTCGTCGCAACCGGCAAAGTCACTCCTGTCATCGAGCGCACGTATCCACTGCGGGAAACTGCCGACGCCATCCGCCACATCGAAACAGGCCATGCGCGTGGAAAAGTCGTCATCACCATTCCGTAATCCGTCAAAAGCGTCCATCTCTGGCCGTCATCCGATCTGTGCCGGCTGCCGCGCGTAAAATGAGCATCATGAACCTCGATGCGATTCAGACCGCTCTGCGCGAGGCTGGCCACGACGGCTGGCTCTTCTATGATCATCATCATCGCGACTCCGTCGGCGAACGCATCCTCGGCCTCGATCCCAAAGCGCACATTACGCGTCGGTGGTATTACTTCATTCCTGCAGAAGGCGAACCCCGCAAGCTCATGCATCGCATCGAGCAGGCTCGCCTCGACTCCTTGCCCGGTTCCAAGGGCCTTTACTCCAGCTGGCTTGAGCTCTCCGCGGGACTCGACGCGATGCTTGGCGATGCGCGCACAATCGCCATGCAGTACTCACCCAACAACGCAATCATGTACGTCTCCATGGTCGATGCTGGCACTGTCGAATTCCTCCGCGGCCTCGGCAAAGAAATTGTCAGCTCTGCCGATCTCGTCAGCCAGTTTGAAGCCGTTCTCACTGAAGAGCAGATCGCCACGCACTTCACCGCGCAAAAGAAGATCGACACCATCCTTGAAGAGGGGTGGAAGGAAATTGGCCGCCGCGTTCGCCCTGTGTCCGGCAATAAGAACAAAAACGGCCTCACAGAATTCGACATGGTCTATTGGTTCAGCAAAGCCATGCGCCAGGAAGGCCTCGTCTGGGAAAACGGCCCCAACGTCAGCGCCAATGCCAACAGCTCCGACTCCCACTACGAGCCCACTGCCGAAAACTGTGCTTTCATCCGCACCGGCGACTTCATCCTCATCGATATCTGGGGCCGCATCGATCAGCCCGACAGCATCTTCTACGACATCACCTGGACCGGCGTCGTCGGCCGCGAACCCTCTGAGCGCGAACAGCGGGTCTTCGAAACCGTGCGCAACGCGCGCGATGCCGCCATCAAGACCGTTGAGACAGCTTTCGCTGAGGGCCAGGCGATTTGCGGCTTCGAGGCCGACGACGCGGCCCGCACCGTCGTTCATGCCGCCGGCTTTGGGAAATACTTTACCCACCGCACCGGCCACAACATTGCTCGCGAGCTCCACGGGTCAGGCGCACATCTCGACAACCTCGAAACCCACGACGAGCGCCTCATTCTGCCCAATACCTGCTTCTCCGTCGAGCCCGGCGTCTATCTGCCCGAATTCGGCGTGCGCAGCGAAATCGACATGATGACTTCTGCCGATAAGGCCTGGGTCACTGGCAAAATCCAGCGCGACCTCGTGCGGATCTAGCTTCCTTCCGTAAGTTCGCTGTCCTCGTCACTGCCCTGCGCCCCATGCGTTATAGTCAGTAAAGGCATGGCAGCAACGCAGAACAACCTTCCCGGCGCTGGCAAAAGCGCACCTCAGGGCTTCGTCTATCTTCCCCTCATCGCAGGCTGGCTCATCCCCGGCGCAGGGCACTTTCTGCTGCGCAAATGGGGCCGCGGCGTTCTGCTCGCCTTCGCCATCCTCTGCATGTTCATCGTCGGCCTCGCCATGCAGGGCAAGGTCTACTCCGATGCCCACGATATCCTCGACATGCTCGGTTTCGCCGGCGACCTCGGCAACGGCCTCCTCTACATCGGCAGCCGCGTGCTCGGCCTCGGCGCCGTTCAGGTCCAGACCACCGTCTCTGACTGGGGCACCCGCTTCATCGTCGTTGCCGGTCTCCTCAACGTGATCGCCGCTGTCGACGCCCACAATCTGCGCACCGGGAGGAAGCCGCTCTGATGTTCTCGCCCTCCCACTTCACCGCCGTCCTGCTCTTTTCCCTCTGCGCTTCCCTCGTCTTCGGCATCACCATGCGCGACACGACGGCCAGAATGGTGCGCTACGGCATTTACTGCTTCATTCTTTTTGTCGGTTCCGCGATCGCTCTCAGTTGGATCATGTATTTTATCGCGCACTGAGCCAGCGGCCCTGGCCCGCTTGGACGCCGGGAATGCGTGCTTCCCATCCCACATCCAAGTCGATCTACCGCTCCCACACCGCAGCATCAAACACGTGCCGGCTCTCGTAGCCCTCTGATTTGTAGAGCTCGATCGCATCCGTGTTCGCCTGCGTTACGGTCAGCGAAATCTCGCTCACTCCCTGCCGCACAAACTGCGCCGCTGCCACCGTCAGCAGCAATCGCGCCATTCCCCGCTTTCTGTAGTTGGGGTGCACGCACAACTGTGTAATGTGCCCACTCTGTGGGCTCACCCGCGATCCCAGCACCAGCGCCACCACTTCGCGCGTCCCGCGGTCCACCACCACGTGCGACGCCATCGGCGAGAACGTGCCGCATCCCGAGTACCGCACGATGTTGTGCAGAAAGCGCAGCGACCCATGCACTGAGTGGTACTGATCGTTGATCAGGCTGTCGGGATGCCCGCGGTAAGCCTCCGAGATCAGCCGTGCCGCAGGATTCAGATCCTCATCCCGCCACGCCCGCAATTCCAATCCAGATGCCAGGGAGCCGCGCGGGCTGGTCCAGTGTCCGGCAAGCGGCTGCACCATAAACAGCCGGTTAAAGATCTCGAAGCCCGCTTCCAGAAAAAGATCCGCATGCGAACCTGTCGGATGCAGCAGTAATTGCGACTCAATGCGATCCACCTGTGGCGAATTCAACAGCGTTTCCAGCAGGTGCCGCAGCAGAGTCTCTTCAATTTCATGTGCCGGCCCTGGCCAGCCATCGCTCGGCGGCTCAACTTCCGGGTTCAGCCCCGGCATCGCGAACACATCGCCCACCACCGCCTTGCTCTCTTCATACACGCAAAACGCATAGCCGGTTACCTGGCCCGACTCCAGCGCGGCATAGCCCGGCAGCATGTGGCTGTCGATGTATTGCATCAGTAGTTTCGACGAGGCACGGTAATCCCAGTGCAGTCTTTCCATCCATAACGCACTCTCAGCCTCCAACACCGGCCGCAAAACCGATGCGCCAAAGTGCCTCAGGTCGAGAATCTCAATGGATACGTGGGCTGCCATCTATCGTTTTCGGTGCGTCATTGGGGGCTTCCCGCTGGGTCGGTTGCAATCCATTTCTGGACACACCTCCGCCCTCACCGTGATTCGCTCACTTTGACACGAAGCAGTCGGCTCCCGCAAGGGCAAGTCCCGCTTATTGTTGAGGATTCGCCTTTTCGGTTACTTCCGGCCCCACCAGGAACACTTCCAGTCCCTGCTCCGGCCATGGAAAGAGCGGTCGATATTGCCGGCCTTCGAGATATTCTCCCAATGCATCTTCCGTGTGAAGGTCCGTTCCGCCGCGCCCCGTCACCCGCGCCACCAGCAGGTGTTCCTCTTCGGGAACACCCGTGTCCTCGTAATTCACCACCTGGCGGTTTTGATAGAACGACAGCCCGTACTCCATGTCCCGCCGCACGCGAAACACCGCAATCGTCTGGCTCGCCGGACCCAGTCCTGCCAGCTTCTCCGCCAGCGGCCGCGCCGAATAGGAATCGTCCAGCACCTGGATCGCATGCTTCGATGCACTCACCGCGGGAATCCCAAAGAACGGCCCGAATCCGTAAAGATAAAACATCAGCACCACGAGCACGCCGCTTGTCGCCAGCCGCAAGCGCGCGACGCCAAACCCATGCGCCACCACCACAATCATCAGCACCGCGCCAATCGAAGCCAACCCCGCGGCAACCACTCTGTGCGCCGGGGGCATCGTTGCTCCATGCGATACGAACCACGGTAGCAAGAACGCAAAGAGCGCCATCAATCCCGTCAGCGCCGCATGGCCCAGCAGGATCCACCAGTTCAGTCCCGTCTTCCGGCAGCGAAACAGATAGTCGCCGGTCAGAATCGTAATTGGCGGAATCGAGGGCAAAATATATCCCGGCAACTTCGATTGCGAAAACGAGAAGAACACAATCGGTATCAGCGCCCACAGCACCAAGAACTCAGGAAACGCGTCTCCCGGCCTGCTCGGCTTCGGCTTGTCCGGCTTCGAATGCCGCAGCCTCCATTCCGCAACCGACGTCAAAATCCCGTCCACCAGTGCCCGGATCGAGATCACGGTCCACGGCATCAATCCCAGCACCACCACCGCGATGTAGTACCAGAAAGGCTGCTCATGCTGGTATCGGTTCGTCGCAAACCGCTCCAGGTTGTGTTCCATGAAGAATTCGCGGAAGAAGGTCGGATTCTGGTGCTGCACCGCAACAAACCACGGCAGCACAATCGCAAAGTAGAGCAGCACGCCCGGCCACCAGAACGACCGCTGCACAATCGACCACTCGCGCCGCAGAAATGCAAAAGCCGTCACAATCAGAATCGCCAAAAACGGGGCCACCGGCCCCTTCGCTAGCGTCGCCACGCCCGTGAAGAAGTAAATATCGAAAAGCCAGAACTTCGAGTCCGTCTCGTACCACGCATACCAGCCGAGCAGCCCGATACTCAGCGGAGCCGCCATCTGCATGTCCGTCGACGCCCCGCGGGAGAACCCGATAATCGCCGCGCATGCAACCGTGATCAGCGCCGCATCCAAATGCCCGCCTCGACGGAACCGCCGCATGTGCAGGTAAATCAGCGTCGCCATGATGAATGCAAAGGTTGCCGACGGCAGCCGCGCACTCCAGTCGTGCACGCCAAAATCCTGAAAGATAAACATCGCGCGCCAGTAGTAGAGCGCCGGCTTCTCCAGCCAGGGATGTCCATAGAGATACGGCGTGACGCAAGCGCTCAACCGGCCCTTCAACGTATGTGCTGCATCGAAATGCTCCAGCATCTCGTGCGCAATCTGCGCGTAGCGCGGTTCGTCGGCACCCACCAAACCCATGCCGTCGCCGCCCAGCAGCGGCGTCACACCATAAATGATGAAGAAGACAGCAAACGCCACAAACACTGAAGCCTCGGCCACCGTAGCCCAGTTGGGCAGGCGTTTCCGCAGTCTTTCAGGAAATTCTGTTGTGTTGGTATCCAGCCCAGTCTCCACTTCCCGTGCGTCTCCAACGCGCCAAGGCTATCAGATGCGCCCAGGCTCCGCCCCGTCTTCATGAGCCGGCGATGCAACCAGCGGCCGGAGATCGTTCAGAATCTCTTCGAGCGCCCGTTTCAGCGGACCGTCCAGCGTGCATCCCGCCGCGTTTTCGTGTCCGCCGCCGCCCTTTCTTTCCGCCAGCGCCGCCACATTCACCTTGCCTTTGCTGCGCAGACTCACGCGGATCCGCCCTTCCGGCAACTCTCGCAAAAACACTGAGGCTTCCACGTCCGCAACCGAGAGCGCGTAATTCACAATTCCTTCACAGTCTTCCTCTGCCGCGCAGGTGCGCATCATGTCCTCGTGCGTCAACCATACCCAGCTGATCCGTCCTTCGCGGTGCAGATTTGTCAACGCCTCGCCCAGCAGCAGCAGCTTCGACATCGGCGTCGAGAAATACGTGTTCTGCGCAATCTTGATCGGGTCCGCGCCCGCTTCCACCAACTCGTGCGCCAGCTCAAACGTCGAGCCCCGCAGCGTTCCAAACAGAAATCCGCCGGTATCCGTCAGCAGTGTCGTGTAAAGACACGTCGCCATCTCCGGTGTCACCTTCGCCCCCGCCGCTTTCACCAGCTTGTGCACTAGCTGTCCCACGCTCGCCGCGTCGCGGTCGATCCAGTTCACGTGCCCCCACGCGCGCCCGCTCGCATGGTGATCGATATTCACAATGGGATATTGTTCTAATCCGCGCAGTCTCGTCCGCTCATAGCTGTCGCATTCAAGCAGAATCGCCGCGTCATAGGGACCATGCACGCGCAGCGCTGTTTGAATTTCATCCGCTCCCGGCAGCTTGCGATACACCTGCGGCACTCGATCGGCCGTGAAAAGGTCCGCGTGCTTGCCCATCTGCTTGAGCAGCATCCCCATGGCCAGCACACTGCCCACGGCATCGCCATCCGGGCGCGAGTGGCTGCATACCAGGAACCGTTCGCCCTCGCGCAGGACTTTCAACACCGCTTCCACCGGGTGTTGGGCCGATTCCACCAGTCTGGGTCGCGGCGCCATGCTCAACTACTCCACCGGGGTTTTCTGCCGCTTGCGGCTGCGAGCCATCAGCTCATCAATTCGCGCTTGGAATCGACCCGACCGGTCCGCAAAAAACGCCAGGTCCGGAACATGCCGCACGCCCATCCGCTCCTTCAGCTCGAAGCGGATGTAACCTTTGGCCGCCTCCAGACCCGCCACGGTGTCTTTCTCCGCCTTTTCAATATCCTGGACCGCCCCGTTCACCGCCACATACACGCGCGCCGATTTGCCCCCGGGATTCAACACCACTTCGCTTACAAAGCAAAAAGCAATCCGCGGATCGGTGAGCTCGCCCTCGATCATCGCGCCGATCTCTTCCCGCAGCGTCTCCGCCACACGATCCTGGTGATGCTTCCGCCCTCTGTGCTCCGGCATACTCCCGATACCCCTCAGGTAAACCTCTCAGGATATCAGAGCTGTCGCTGTAGGATGTCGCTATCCCCAATGCACAAGGTGGGGTCTGCCAGCTCGGCGAGATTGGGGTGGCCCCTTCGTAGCCCGTCAATATGCAGCTCCAGGCATGGAGAGCCCCCCTGCGTCGAACACTTACCTAAGCGTCTCCGAAAACGTTGGCGCCGGCTGCTCTTCCAGCGCTTGGATACACATTTGCGCCTGAAACCAGAAATACGCAGGCGTCGGTCCAAGTTTGTCGTAGTTTGCGTTGAAATAGGTCTCGGAGTTTTGCCCCGCCGGCACCGGACTGGGAAAGTTATTCACGATGTTCACAAAAACGGCGCGCTGGTGAGCGATCAGCTGCATGTCCCGCTCTTGCCAATAAGCGGCTGCAATCCGGTCGGCGCCCAGCTCGATTGCGTAGTGGCCGTTCCCTTTGCGCGCGCCACGACAAGCCTGCCACCAGTGCCCCATCTCATGGATCAGGATCCAGTGATGCGCAGCCGTTTCAAATTCCAGCCGCGCTGCGGCTTCAGGCGTCTCCGGCCCCAAGGCGTGATAGAACACGCCTCTCTCTTTGTCCGTCAGCTGCTCCCATGCCGGTGTCGTCAACGTGTTTGTTTCCGGATCGTAACTTCCGAGGGAGGCCACGTCCGCCACCACAATCTTCGGCTTGGCAATCGAGCAGCGTTGTCCAGCGGCAGACGTCGCCTGCACAAATTCATCCCGAACGCTTTCAACCTGTGTTCGCGTAGCCGAGATCACTGCTTCCGGAACGGAGCTCTTCGCTCCCGCAGTCGCTTGTGCAACGCCGGCGATCGCGCAGCAGGATGCCACGAAAGCAAAGCCCATCCACTCCCGCATCCATGCAACTTTCGATTCTGTCCTTCCACCGTTTCCGATCATCCGGACCAGGCCTCCCGACATCTCGTGTCTGCCTAGTCTACAGATGCTCGAAAAACCATGACCAGTCATCGTGGCTGCAGTTTTTTTGATACTCTACTCGACCGCCGTCCGCGCGCTCCACAACCGCCATGCGGCATACGGGGGCGCCGTAAGCGCCAGAATCACCGCAACGTGGAGCAGGTGTCCGGTCGTCCAGGGCGACGCAAACCCGACAAGAATCGCAATGGGCTTGCAACTCGGTGACTCCATCGTCCGTTGTGCCGTAACCTGCCCCATTCCCCCGCACCACGCCAGCAGTGCCCATCCCAACAGGAGCCACGTCACGCGCAATCGCTGCCGCGCGGCCACAGAACCAACCCACCATCCAACAAGCACCGGCGCAGCAAAATACAGTGCCCGCCCCAACCCGAAATACACCGCCGCAACTCCCGCCACCCTCACAAACGGCGTCTCTGAGTTCGGCATGAACACCATCCAGCCCGTCACCAGGATCACTAGCGCCAGCATCCACAGCGCACCCAGTCCAACGACCGGCCCCAGACCCAGCACCGCCCACGGCGCCCGCGCGCTCAACGACCGGAACTGCGGCTGCGCAATCACCCGCTGCGCCAACTCATCCATCGATCCCGGCCGCTTCAGCGCCGCCCGTTCCGCGTCCGCTCGGCTCTGGCCTCCGCGCTCTTCTTCGGCACGCAGATCGGCCAGGTGCTCCTCCAGCTCCATCACGGTGCGCCGCACATGCCGCGGAGCCACTCCCGCCCTCAGCAGTTTCTCGCGCAGTTCATCCAATCGCTTCGCCATGCCTGCCTCCCGCCATCATCTTCTGGATCGCTGCCGTCAATCCCGACCACGTCTGTTGCAGCGCCGCCAGCCTCTTCGTTCCCGCCCGTGTAACGGAGTAGTACACGCGACTCCGCCCATTCACCGTCTTGCGCCGCGACTTTAACGCCCCCTCGCGCTCCAGTCCGTGCAATACGGGATACACCACACCCTCGCCCACCGCAATCACCGCATCGGTGCGCTCCCTGATCGCCTGCACAATCTCGTACCCGTACATCTCCTCCTGCTCCAGCAAGCGCAGAATCAGAAGCTCGGGCACCCCATTCATAAAGCTCGGATTCGTCTCACGCACTGCCATGCGAGGCATCATACCTCGCAGTTCAAGGTATGGCAATGGAATTCTCGAAGCTTACTCGGCGAAAACAAAAAAGGCGACGGCTCGCAACCTGAGCCGTCGCCCCTTTTAATTTCTCTAGAACAGCTACTTCTTAAATCGGTCAACCAGACTTGGCCCGGTTTCTCCGTCATCCAGCACCGGTACAGTGGTCAGCTCCAGAAGCCCCACCCACTTCAACATGCCCTTGTGCAGTGCCGACAGATTGTTCGTTTCAAAGATTGCCACACCCCCGCTGCCATCCACTCTGTGCCAGCGTCCCAGCAGCGTCACTCCCGGCTCTGGCGCCCCCCCACCGCTCAGAAACAGTTCGGCAGCTTCCGGAATTTTCCCCGTCGTGAAAGTCCATGTCGTCATAAATTTCATGGTCATCGTTCTCCAATTCATTCGGTTGGGTGCCGGTAAGCAGGGAACTTCCCAGCGCCGGAATCATACCGCAATTCTTCGCAATCCGGTGCTCTACTTCTCTTGATTCTTGCGCCTTGCCGAATGCAACAAGAAACCTGCGCCCTTCCGTCATCCAAATCGAGCGATACACTTGCCCCATGATTCGCCAGATCGCGCCTCAGTTCTTCACGTCCGACATGCCCGCTACCCTCGACTACTACAAAACCAAGCTAGGCTTCGAATGTCTCAGCACCTGGCAGAATCCGCCCGTCTATGCCATCGTGGCCCGCGACCAGCATGCAATTCATTTCCGCTGTTCCGCACCGCCTGCATCGAATCCCGAGAAATATGAGGAAGAACTGCTCGACGCCTACATCCGTGTCGACGACGCCGACGCGCTGTTCGCCGAATATGCAGACAGGGGCATCGAGTTCGCTCGAAAGCTCGCCAACATGCCTTGGAACACGCGAGAGTTTGTCGTGAAAGATTGCGACGGCCGCCTGCTCGCCTTTGGCTCAAGTCTCTAGGTCTTTAGCTAGGTTTGGAGTCCCGTTGCACTCCATTCAAGACGTTTGAGGGCAAGAATTGAGCCATAGAAGGTGATCGGTGGCACCGAAGGCACCACCTGTTGATATCACTTTGGATATCTTTGGTGGGAAAGTCATGACTTATTGGTGTTTAGAGTTCTGGTGACTTAGGTTTCGTGTAATGCAAAAGGGGTATCGTGTTCGCCCCGCGTGTCATGCAGAATGGAAGGCAGAGAAAAGAAAACCCTATAGTTAGACTTGGGCCCCGGTCAGGCTTACCGCCTGCCGGGGTTTTCGTTTGCCTTGAAACAGGAACAACCGAGAGACATTGGTACGAAAAGGTAGGGGTCAAGGGAAGCGGGTAACAGGAAGGCCGGAAGCAAACTCGGTTTCAACCGTTCCCCATCGAAGACAAATACCAAGGCATCAAGGGGCGAACGTTGGTTGCGTTTGGGCTGGGGTGTTTTGGGCGACAGCCCAGGCGGCGGCACCAAATGTCCACGAGATGGCGCATGCCGTGCAACTGAGCTGTGTATGGGGCGCGCTGGCAGCGGCAGGCATCCAGATGAGCAGGGTATAGAGCGAGATTTGGATGGCTTCGGCCCAAGCGGCAGGCCGCGGAAGCACGTTGAAGAGGAGACCGAACCCGCTGGCGATCTGGCCGGCGCCGATGATGTACGCCCACGCGTGCCGGAACGGCATCCATGCAGGAACAAGATCGGTGGTGGCCTGCGCATAGATGAAGTGCGACAGGCCGATGGGGATCAGCGAGACGGCGAAGAGGCGGCGGGCGAGGCGCGCGCTGCGTTGACCGGTGGCGAAGAAGAAGAGCGAAAACTCGTGGAGATCGCCGAGATGAGCAAAAAGTGTCCAGCCGCCGGCGAGAAAGAGGGTGAGTTCGCCGAGGCCGAGCCATACGCCTTCGACTTTGGGAGCGGCGACGATGGAGGGCAGTTTGAGCGAGGTCCACAGAACGAGATAGGGAAACAAAATGCGTGTGGCGAGGGCGGTGGTGGCGGGAATCAGCAGCGCTATGCCGAGAGCCAGCTCGAGAACACCAGCAGCATAAGCCAGCGGCGTGCGGAAAGGGATCTGCGGAACAGGCTGCCAGGTCATGGCGAAGTCGCCATAGAGGAGCGCGACGATGCCGAGCGCGATGAGGCCGAGGGCGAAAAGGGTGAGGGCAGGTTGCTGGGAGCGGAAAGCGCGCGTCATCTGGACTGGAAACGTAGCGCGCGTGCGTGGCGGGGTCAACGAAATGGTGCCGACTGGCGCCTTGAGCATCCGAGTTGGACTGTGAGTGAACCGCGGGGGCGTCGAATAGGAGCACAGAATGTTGTGAAGTGGACGGCGCACGAGGTTGGAGGGACCGAGGAAGAAGGTTTGCAGGGCTATACTTCGAGCGTTGCGGCATACTCTTTCGCGAGGTTGTGAACGATGAAGAAGTTCTCGATGATGTTGGCGCTTGCGGCACTGCTGATGAGCGTGAGGGTGGGGGCGCAGGACTCGAAGTCTCCGACGACGCTGAAGGGCGTGTTGCAGGAACAGTTGAAGACGACACATGACCAGGAAGACTGGTTTGTGCCGGTAAGTGTGGCCGTGGATGGTCTGACGGCGGAACAGGCGATGTGGAACCCCGGCAAGGGCAACCACTCGGTGGGGCAGCTGGCATACCACATCTGGTATTGGGACCAGCGTGCGCTGAATGACTTTAACGGCGTGGCCAATGAGAAATTCGACGGAAACAATAACGAGACCTTCGACAACTTTACCGCTGCGCAGTGGAGTGATCTGGTGAAGAAGCTGAACCAGGTGCTGACGGACTGGGATAAGGCCGTAGCTGCGGCCGACAATGCCAAAATTGCCAACAACGCCAGCCTGATTGCCCATGTGGGCGCGCACAACGCGTATCACGTCGGTCAGATTCTCTACGTGCGCAAGCTGCAGGGTGTGTGGAACCCCGAAAAAGGTGTGAAGTGAGCACGGCTTGCGCCGGAACTCATAACCCGCTCCCGCAGCACCCTATACTGACGGGATGAAGTTTGCAGGCGATGAACTGGTAGCCCTGCTCGTTGCAGTGAGCTTCGCAGCGGGGTTGAACCTGTATGCCACCGTGGCCACACTGGGACTGCTGGCGCATGCGGGCGTGCTATCGTTGCCGGCGCCGCTGCACCTGCTGCAGAGCTGGTGGGTGATTGGCGCGAGCGGCGTGTTGTTTGCCGTGGAGTTCTTCGCGGACAAAGTACCCGCCTTCGACCTGATCTGGAATGCCCTCCATACATTCATCCGCGTGCCGGCAGCGGCGCTGCTCGCGTGGCAGGCTTCATCCTCGCTTTCACCGCAGGAGCAGATGCTGGCGACCATTGCCGGCGGGTTGATTGCTTTTGCCGCGCATGGTGGCAAGATGGCGGCGCGCGCTGCGGTCACGCCTTCGCCCGAACCTTTCTCGAATATCGGGCTGAGCCTCGGAGAAGATGCGCTGGCGGTCTTCTTGACTTGGCTGGCGACATGGCGGCCGTGGATAGCGGCAACGGTAGCGGGTGTGCTGGTCCTGCTGGCCGCCCTGATGGTGCGCTGGGTTTGGCGCGCTCTGGCTGCGTTGTTTCGGGGAGCCGAGCAAGCCATGGAGTGAGACATGCGACTTTCTCTGGTCGCTCGATAAAGGTCTGAAGCATGTTGAGCGAATCCGGCAGAAAGCCGTCAGATGCGAAGTTCGCTCCGCGCGGTCGCCGCCACGCGATCGAGGTCGGCGGTGGTCAGAACACGGATCTGATGCTCTTCCATGGTCTCCACACCAAACCGATAAACGGCCAGGCGGTCCGGATGGTCGCTTGTGGCCGAGATGGATTGCGCCGGTTCGACAATCGCCGTCAGTTCGAGGCTGGCCTTCTCGATGCGCTCGATACCCGCACGCAACGAAGCAGCGGAAAACGCCAGAACCTTGGCCATCTCGACGCCCGGCTCAAGAGCAACCGCATGGAACATCCGGATGATGCCGTTGGGTCGGTAACCGCAATCGATGCGCAGCGGATCGCCCGGCCGCGTGTAGTCGGCTGCGGGAATGCGCTTGCGCAGCATGTCCCATACGCCGGAACGCTCAAATTCATCGCGCATGCGGGCGTGGATGGCGGCGCGGCCCGCGAGGCGTGAAGCGCGTTCGCGCTTGGGCAAATCGATGTACACACGCATCAACTCCTCGACGCCGGCCTGAACGCTTTCAGCGAAATATGCTTTGGGCTCCGTGATCTGCACATTGAGCGAGAGCCCTTCGGAGAGAATGCGGTGCAGCTTGCCATCGGCATCGTCGAGAAGGCGCTGGCGCAGTTCGACTTCCATGCCCTCGAGCATGGCCGTGTCGGCATCTGGATCGAGGCAACGGGCGCGGCGCCAGTCGCGGGTGAACCGGATCTCCAATCCGGCCGGCGCGGCGGAGGGGTCGGACGTGCGGAGGACGACGCCGATGTGCACGTACTCGTTACGCACCGGATCCGGCACGTAGCGGAGCAACTGAAATTCGCAGGCAATCCTTGCATTCTCAGCCGTCATGGTTTGCTCAGTTCACCCTGCCTCCGATGGTAGTGCCGAAAGGTATCGCATTCCAGCTATCGGTGGGGACATCAGAGGACTTGAGACCCCAATTGGGAAATGGGTGACGATCGGAACGGGCAAAGGCCTCAATGAACTCACGGATCCGGCTACGGCGAGTGAGGAGATTTTCCAAAAGTGTCCTCAAACCAGACGAATCACCACCGTACCAATCCGGCGGGACTTCATCCGCTGCATCCCAGAGGATGGATGCGTGCAACTCCTCAAGGCGAGAAAGCCATGGCTCAAAAGAATCCCAGCCGGTGACAAATTGATACACGTCATTACGGTGATAGACCCCGCGCAGCGGCGCGTCTACAAATTTCCAGTCGCCGGCATGAAAACAATAGCCGAAATCGATGAAGATGGCGCGGTAGCGGCGCTCGCGAGGACGACGGGTAAAGACGGCCTGGCGCCCATTGGCGTTGCCGGTGAGCTTATCGAGAGCGAGAATGCCGGCGAACTCGGAAAGATTGCGCAGTTGGCTCAACTCGTTCGCAGGAAGGTAGTCGACAACCTGGCCTGGCATGAGACCGCCGACGAAACGCGAACCGAAGTGCAGACCAGGCCGGCATTTTTCGCGCGACCTTCCGAAATCCATCTCCAGTTCGGGAGTGTTGTCGATAAGCCACGGTCTGACTTCGACAAGGTCGGCATGCGGGGTGGAGAGTCCTACGGCGGCAGCAATGCGCGAGGCAAGCAGTTCGTTGGCAAGGACACGGATATGCTGAGGATTGTTCTGGAACTTGACGACGTAGACATGGCCGTCCGCGCCCAGCATCAACTGACCCTGCGCGCCGCCACGCATGCGCCGGATGTGCTGGGTAGCAAGAACTGCCAAGGGGCCCTCCGGTTTGTTGGGTTGCTGAAACCATTTTAGGGGAAAGGGATTAAAAGCAGGGAATTGGGATGAGGAATCGAGAGTATCGAACCTGGACCAGTGATCCGCATATTCTCGGCCCGGGTTCTTGGCAGATCTTCGAATCCCTGCGCACCGCGACCCAGCTCTTTTTCTCTTTTCTCGCGTTCTTTACTCCCTGCACCCTCCTCCCTGACATTCAAGCACCTCGGCGCGACCCGCCAGGGCAATGGCCATGGCAACGACACGGTCGTCGTGCGATCCGTTGCGCGCTCCCGTCGATCCGTCAGGTCGGCGCACAAAGGCACGACATTCGGCGAGAAGACGGCGGCTAAGGAAGCACTCTGAAGTATCGACAAGCGCGGCGCCAAGGCGGCCGAGGAGCGCTGGACGCGAGACGGAGTTGGTGAGCCAGCCGGGCTGTCCGTTTCGCTCGTAGATGCGCGGATAGCGGCAATGCATCTGAGCGAAGGCGACAATGGCGGCGCCGTGGTTGTTGCGCTCGATCACGAGCAACGCCTGGTTATATTCGTCCGCAAGGGCAGTCACGAGTTCGGCAAGCTCGCAGCCGCCGACGTGCCCCGCGAACTCAGCACACTGAAGGCCGGTGGCCAGATCGATGACCTGAGCGGCAGAATAATCGCCATCGCAACCTCCACCGGCGGGATCGACAGCGACGATATAACGCTTGCCGGCGACAGGCGGAAGCCAGATGTCGAGCGTGCCATTGTGGCGCGATGTGACGGGCTCGGGCAGATGCGGCAGCCGCGCGTCGAGCAAATCGAGCTCAAAGATGGATTCACCGCTGGCGAGGAAACAGCTTTCCGGATCTTCGGCGTACTCCTGCCGCGCAAGGCCATGGAGGCTGGAGCGGAGTTGGCGGCGAAAGGCGATCTGCTGCAGGCTCAGCGGCTCCCGAGCGAGCAATTCATTCTCCTCGAGCGTGAGGGAGGACGCGTCGACGGAATCACCGACATAGCTTGGCTCCATCCACCAGGGATAGAAGTGGCGAACCGTGCCGGTCGCGGGCGCTTGCTGCCACTCTTCGTAGAAGCAGCCGCCGACACCGTAGGGCGTGGACTCGAGAACAATTTCGCCATCGGGTGAGAGAGAAGCACGCAAACCGGCAAGCGTTTCCGCGGGATTGCCGGGCCAGCGGGCAAGTTCGCTGCAATGCAGATTTTGCGCCGTTAGGCCGCGGCCCGCGTTGCGATCGCCGGCGGTCACCACGCGGTATTCGCTGTCGAGTGCGGGGAAGGCAATCTGGCGGGAGTTGGCCCGCGAAGTGCGGAGCGGTCCGGTGCGCAGCGCCGCAGGCAGACTTTCGGCGAATCGATGCACGATGCGGAAGATTTCTTCGGCCGCCTGCTGCGTATGCGCCACTTGGAGTGTGAGCGTGCCGGGACGCGTGATGGTGCGAAGAAAGAATCGCCCGGCGACCCAGCTGGTCAGACCCATCTGGCGGGCCTTCAGAACAATGTTTCGTGACCCGCGGCGAGATTCAAATGCCTGTTGCACGGGATTGGGGTGAAGACGCGCGCTGCCCCCGCGGCGCGTGCGGACACGGAGCCAGCGCGAAGCAAGAGATTCGAGCACAGAGAGGCCGTGAAGATTGCGTGGGCGGCGATCGAGCATACGCCCGAGGCGCACGAGGTCGTCAACGCCGGCAGGCATTTTGGAGAAATCGATCATAAAAAGAAACCTTCGAAAGCACGGGATGAGGGAACCAGGGAAGGCTAACGGCGATCTTCCATTGTCAGCTGTTGAGGAAAACGCGGCTGAACGGATCCTCGCGTCTGCAATGCATCGGGCGCAGCGTCGTCCGTGCCTGGTCCCCTCTGCGCCCGATCGTTCCCTGCCGGCTAGTTGCCGCCGCACCAGTAGCGGATCTGGTAGGCAGTGCTGGCGCTGAGTGAAGAGTTGGCCGTAAGTGTAAGCGCTGAGGCTGTCTCGCTCCATGTGATGGAAGTGAGTTGGCCCGTGGAGGAGGACGCGTTGACGATGCAGTTCGCGGAATTGGTGCGCGCGCTGGGAAAGGTCAACGTAGCCAGTGTTCCCGTGGTGGGACTGGAGCCGGTGGTGAGTGTGAGGGTGCCGCTCACGCTATCGCAGAGGTGGCTTGCTGAACAGGCGAGAGACGGACTCGTGCCTGCTGCGCTTCCGGCTGCCGTCGTCATCGAACCGGAGCCGGTGATCGCTTTGCCGGCGATAAACCCGGTCGCGGTGGTGTTGCCGCTGCCTGTCACAGTCAGCACGGTAGCAGGACTGGAGCCGCCGTTCTGCACGAGGAGGCCGCCCGTGCCGCTGTTGGTGGTTCCATTCACCACAACGGCATTCGCGCCGGCCCCCGCGTTGAAAATGGTCTGGCCATTTTGGTAAAAGATGCCGCGGTCGAGCGAATTCACGCTGTCGGTAAAGCGAAGGTAGTTGCTCGCGTCCTTGCGCAGTTTCCATTGCGTGACTCCGGAGTAGTTGGCGAGCGCGAATGCGCCAATCTGATCTGCAGTCGAGCCCGGTTGCACGATCACGTCCTGTTCCGCTCCAGTCGCATTGGCGAAAGTAGTGGTGTTGCCCTTGAACGTAGGACCATTCGCTAGCACGATATTCCCGGAGCCGGTGGTGCCGTTGCTCAGCGCAGTTGCAGGAATCGTGGTCGACGCGGTGTCGGGCCCATTGCCGTTGGCATAGCGGTAGCCGGTCAGCACGCCGGTGCCGGTTCCACCTTGCGCGGTGGAGAGCGGCGTGGTTAACCCGGTCAACGATACGATGTCGCCATTCACGCCGCTTCGGGCTGGTTGATAGCCGTTGTAGTCAGACTGGAAGGGGCGCAGCGCGATCCACCCGACCATGGGCTTGCCTGAACCAGAGTAGAAACGGAAGCCGAGATTCTGCCCCGCGTAAGCAGCGAGGTTCGCCGGCAGCGAAATGGTGGAGTAGCCAGTGGAGCACGCGGGGGTCGCAGAGGCGATTTGCGTCGAACCGGCGTAGAGATCGAACTCGACGTTCGAAGCTGAAGCGCATTTCACCGAGGCGTACGCCAGCAGGTTGGTTGCCGGTACGTTGCCGCCGGAGGTGCTGGACGAGATCAGAAGCGCAGTGCCGGAGTTTGCGGTGCGTCCATCCACGAGGGCCAGGTTGGCAAAGTTGGAAATCTCGTAGCCGTTGCCCCACGGATAATAGCTGCCGGTGAGCGAAGAAGCGTCGTTGACGATGGTTTCAGCATCGGCGCCGTTGATGAAGTCGTTGGGCCAGAAGAACAAGTCGAGGTCATTGAAGTAAGGCGTCGCGACATTGCCGGTTCTGATGAAGTCGGCCGTCTGGATGCCGGCGGGCAACGGCCCGCGAGTAATGTTGAGCGCGGCGTAGCGTGTGGTGTCGGCGCTTCCCTGGGGATTGGAGTTGTATGCGCCGGTGATGGAGTTGCCGAATCCATGATCGGCGACTTCCATTGTGGAAGTGCTGATGTCCCCGCCGAGCCGGATGTCGTTCTGCATGCCGTTGACGACGAGATGGCCGAATGCGCTGCAGTTATTGCACACGGTGTCGTCCGCGTCGATGATGGCAGTGGAGGAATCGCCCGAGAGTGCGGTGTTCTCGATGAGATTCTGACGGCCCTCGATGCGCCAGCCAATTCCCCCGGTATTCAATTCAAACTGAGGTGCGTTGATGGTCAAGCCAAAGAGCGAGTCGCCCCACTTGTTGCCGAGCGAGAGAAGTTGCGGGCCGTAGGTCGTGGCAAGCTGAATGTGTTTGAGTGAATTCGATCCACCGTTGTAGCTGATCCAGGGATAAGTAACAAGATTCCAGTTGCCGTGATCCCAGAGTTCAAAGTCACCGGAGTCGCTCTGATACCACGAGTTTGTCTCGGGCGCGCCCTGGACGATGCCCCAGACCGTACGAGCAATGGTGACATTGCGCGCATCGATGGCGTAAGGCCCCCAGACGCCTTGCGTGTAGATGGAGCAGGAATTGTTCTGGGCGTTGCCCGACACCGAAGTGAACGTGGTGTTCCACAGCGTGTCGTTGGTGCCGGCGGGTGAGCCGGTCATCATCCAGTCGGCGGGATTGCCGTCGCGGTTATCCATGGCAATGGAGCAATTGCCGATGGTGGCCGTGAGAGGAATGCCAAGGGGCGTAATGTAAGCCGCGCCGGAACTTACAGCGGTGGAAGCAGCGGCCGCGAGAGTGATGGTGCGCGCGCGATGCCCGGTGCAGGGCGATACGGAATTGATGGTGGTGGCGAGATCTCCGCCGGAAGGTCCTGCGCCCTTGACCAGGATGTTCTGGCCGACATCGCCACAGGATATTGAGGCGTTGGTGGATGTGAAGACGGCGCTGCCCGCGATAATAGCTGCGTCGTTGAACCAGCGGCCGGGCCAGCGATGCGCGAAAGTGGCGGAAGCATCGATGGAGTCATCGACTTGGAAGACGAGATCGCGGATGGACCAGCTGGTAGCGGGTGCGGTGCTGCCTGCAGCGGTTGGGTCGGCAATATGCAGGATGTCCTGGCCGGGTTTGCCGCGAAGAATCACGCCGGCGCTGCCTGAAGCGGGAGTGACGCCGAGCGAAGGCTGGCCCTGGAGCGATGCGCCGTTCCATGCGAGCGTGCTGGTCAGATAGCAGCCGCCCGCTGGCTTGGGGAAGTAGACAACGGCAGGCGGATTGAAGCTGCCTGCCGCGTTGATGGCCGATTGAATTGCTGCGGAATCGTCGGTAGCGCAATCGCCCCTGGCGTTGTAGGGCGCAGCGGCAACGTTGATCTGCGAATTGATGCTTGCGTTGACGGCAGGCGCCGCGACAGGGCCGGCGAAATTTTGCGTGGCGGAGGCAGCGAGAGAAGCGGCGCCAAGCGCTGAGAGCGCCGCGGCAGCCGTAGTGGCGCCCGTGCCTCCTGCTGCAACGGGAACGGCGCTCACGCCGCTGACTGCGGCACCGGCAGCGGAGTAATAAGCGATCTGGCCGGCAGAACCGCTATTGACGATGCCATTACTCGAACCGGACCCGCAGGCAGAGCCCGTGTTAGTGAGATAGCCGGAGTTATCGACTTGCAGGCAGTTATGACCAGACGTGGCAGCAAGGCCGGGAAATTGGATCGCTGTCGTGCCGGTAAAAGACGCATAGGGCGTGCTGCTGTTGCCTCCATACACCTTGAACTGCGTGCCGGAGCCAGTCTCGTAGTTCACGCGTACCACGCCTCCAGAGTTCTGGGCATTGATATAGGTGTCGCCGCTATTGGTGTTCTGGTAGGCCTTGATACTGTCGATATTGCCTGTAGCCGAGTTGAGCGCCCAGTTGTTGTTCTGGTCCTTGACCATGAACCACTGACTGGCGCCGGTGTGATCGCGGTAGACGAAGGACTCTTTCTGCTCAACAGTGATGCCGGCCTGCAAAATCGAGTCGATCTCAGCATCCGCTGCGTTGCGCACGGTTGTCGAAGACGTAAATGTGGATGGGCCGCCGACCTGAAGCGAGCCGACGAACTGCGCGTTGCCAACGTTGTTGATGGTGGCAACCGTGGTTTCGCTGGGTCCGCCGGAACCGATGACCACGCCGCCGGTGCCGCTATTGTTGGAGCCGTTGAGCACCACTGCGCCTGTGCCGGCCGCGTTGATAACCGTTTGGTTGTTCGTGCTGGACTGACCGCTGTTGTATTGGCCTATGGAGAGACGGTAGACGTTGTTGAGTTCATCGAGCACCTGGTAAAACTGCTCGCCTGCAGTGGCATCGGAGAGGCCAGTCGTCCAGCGGTAGCCGTCATCGGTCTGGTAGCGGCTGTAGAGGCCGCGCTCATTACCCGAGCCGATGCCGAGCCGGTAGTGATTTGTGACGGTGGCATCCTGCTGCGAGCCGTACCAGTCGCCGGTCATACCATTGAAGCTGCGATGAAACGTATCGAGAAAGCTGTTGCGCGTGCCGTTGTCAGTGAGCTTGCCGGTGAACATGGTGCCGCCGGTGATCCAGTTGTTGTACGACGAACCGGCATCGGCGACGACCTGGCTCGATGAATTTTCATTGCGTAGTCCAACGACGGTGTTGTTTTGCGCGTTGGCGCCCAGGTGGAGCGCAGTCGAACACCCTTCGACGTCGCCGCCCGTAAAGGTGTTTCCATCTCCCTGCGCGAGATTGATGCCGGTCGTGCCGGCGATGGGATTGCCGGAGGACGTGGGGCAATTGATGTGAAGACGGACGAAGGAACTGGCATTCAGCCAGTCGGTGGTCGCGACGTTCGCAACCTGGTGGCCAATGGCGTTGACGGCAGTGAGAAACCCGTTGGCCGCTATGTCGTAGAAGGTGCCGCCGGTGTAGTTACCGGTTCCATCGAGCGTCATGCCGGTCTGATTCGAGTTGCCGAGAAGATAGAGGCTCTGTACATCGAGTTCCTGCGTGCGGTAAGCGACAAAGGCCTGGGCGGTGGCGGTGGTAGCAGAAACGGTGGACAGTACAGCATTGTCGAGATGGAATCCCTGCGTATCCGAGGCGTATGTGGGATCGCCGACCTGAATCATGGAAGCGGCGCCGGTGTACACGAATACCGTCCCGCCTTGGGTTCCACTGGCATTGCTGGAACCGCGCAGGGAACAACCGTGCAATGAGACGTTGCGCGTGCCTGCGGAAATGATAATCTCGCTCCCGGTCGTGATGGTTGCGCAAGGGAGAAGCACCGTGGCGTTGGCCGTCGAAACGGTGACGTTGGCAGCCATGGAAAGATTGCCCGAGAAGTTGCGCGCATCGCAGGTGCCGCCATAGGTCGTGTTGAGTCCGCTAAGACAGGCCTGGAGCTGCGCGCCAAAGTCGGAACCGGGGAATTGATCCACTTGATAGGCACCGCCGAGTTGCGTCGCGGTGAGCGGGCCGGTTGCCGCTCCTCCAGAGAGGGGCAGGGCTTGCGCAAAGCTCGCATCGACATAGTGCTTGTCGGCAGCCTGGAGAGACTGCGTGGGATCGCCGGAGAGATAAAGCGGTTCCGAAAGTGTTCCACCCACAGGAGTCAGTGTGCCCTGGGCCAGAGATTGAACGGCCTGGTCGACATAAGCCTTGGAGACTGCCTGCACCGCCTGCGCCGCGGGCATCACCTGCGCGCGCACCGAAGCGAGCGGAGCTTGGGCGGCCGCCGGGACGATCCAGTATTCAGTCGACGTCGTGCCATCGCTCATGTGGTACACCGCGGTGTAAAAAAGGCCGGCAGGCGAGGCGCCCAGGTTCGGCGTGAGATTTACCGAGACGAAGCCATCGGCCCCGATGGTCAGGGTGGTTCGGCCTGCAGCAACTGCAAGACTGTTGGACGTGGTGAACGCGGGCCAACTGATCTGCAATGTGCCGGAACCCGGCTGGCCATTGGCCAGATACACAACGCCCTGCACGGTCGTAGTGCTCACACTTTGCGCGGCGACGGGATATCCGAGGGGCGGACACGCAAAGACAAGGGCAGCGAGTGAAAAGACCAGGATGTAGCCGGCGCGCAAGACGGCATGGGAGGATGGCTTCATGAGTGTCTCTCTCTTGGTTTGGATACAAAAAAGCCAGGGTTTGCCTGCCGGGCGGATGAAGATGTTCCGCGGGAAGGAAAGCCATGGCATGGGTCACCATTGAGTTGTGGGTTGTTTCACTCTCTGGGAGGATCCGGATTCGGTAACCGAACCGAATCCTCGGAGAGATGTTTTCGGCTTTATTCAGGTTCGCGACTGCCGGCGTTGGTTTCGGCCTTCTGTTCGCAGGCCTTGGGAGTCCATTCTTCCTGATCCTCCCAATAGTCAGCGAGGCAAGCAGCCTTCTGAACTTGTTCCGTGGTTGCATTCCCTTTGCCGACTCCGAACAGGTAGAGGAGCCTGCCGGCCATCACGTGGCCCTTCAGGCAACTCTGAACCAGTGCTTCGACAATTGATTTGGCCTTTAGCAGGAAAACTTCTTCCACCGCGTCCCGCATGGCATCGACGCCGGTGAGTTTGGGTTTCTCCTGCTCTGCTTCATTGAGTGGCTTCTCTTTTCCTTTGGCCACAGGGTTGATTTCATTTTCGTTCATCCTGTCCGCAATTCCCGGACAGCCTTCTACGGGGATGACGGCTGTTGAGCAAATGCCGGCCGTCGAGACGTTGAGTCAGGTCACCGCGCCAATGGGTCGCATGGACGCAGGCATCGTTGCTTTGGACGCATCGATTGCAAGAACCGTCCATTGCAGAATGAGAAGTGGGCGCGGTTGTTCTGGTTCATTCAGTGCTGGAAATTCTTCTTCAAGCGGTTCCAGGAAAGCATCTCTCAAAACGCTGTGCGGCGATTTCTCCGCAGAAGGAGTCCGTTAGAGAAATTTGGAGAGCGAAAGAGCGGTCCCAGAATTTCTGGGCGTCGCCTGCATCAGGCAAGGTGACTTCTTCTTAAGGAAAAAGCCAATAGAGGGCGTAGACCCTCGGGCGCCGTAAATCTGGAACCGCTGTAACTCTCCATGTTGGGCTTACTGACGAGCCCTTCCTACACAGTTCGGTAACAATGAATTAAGAATAGCGAAAAGCAGGCAATTAGAATGCAACGTGGGCTCAAGAATCTTTCGTTTTGAATCAGCGACTTACAAACTATTTTGACCGGCTGGGGCTTGACAGAGATTTTGCGCTGGACGATGACAGCATGCGAGTGACCAAGGGTTCGAGGCAACCTTGAAGAGACAAGGTCGAGGGAAGGCGGATGAACTAGGATGGTCGGGATGACCAAGGCAGCCACCCACGATCCGACATTGCTGGTGCATGGTGGTGCGTGGGCAATTCCTGAAGAGATGAAGGCGGCGCACGAAGCCGGCGTCCGGCGCGCGCTCGAGACAGGGCACGCGATCCTGGCGCGAGGGGGCGCGGCACTGGATGCGGTGGAAGCGGCCGTGACAGTGCTGGAAGATGATGAGACCTTTGACGCGGGACGTGGCAGTTTTTTGACGTCGGATGGACGCGTGCAGCTCGACGCGCTGCTAATGGACGGCGGGCGGATGAGAGCGGGGGGCGTGGCGTGCGTGGAGCGCCTGCGCAACCCGATCCAGGCCGCGCGGCTGGTGCTGGAGCAGAGCCCGCATGTGTATTTTGTGGGTGCAGGGGCCGAGGAGTTTGCGCAGACCCACGGAATGCAGCTGATCGACAATGCGGAGCTAGTGCTCGATCGTGAACGCGATCGGCTTGCTACGGCGAAAAGGCGCGCCGCAAAAGGGCTGGAAGACGACACGTTCAGCGGGTTGCAGGACGACAAGGATCCGGCGACCGCTTACGCAGCAGGCGATCATCCCGGAGAAGACGACGAGAACCCTACAAAGTGGCGGAGTCATGACACGGTGGGAGCGGTGGCGCTCGATGGGCGCGGAAACCTGGCTGCGGCAACTTCGACGGGCGGCACTCTGAACAAAACGCCCGGACGCGTGGGCGATTCGTCGCTGATCGGCTGTGGCTGCTATGCGGATAACTTATCGGCGGCGGTGAGCCTGACGGGGTGGGGCGAGCCGATTATGAAGCTGGTGCTGGGCAAGTGGGCGACGGATCGCGTGGCGGCGGGTTCGGCGCCGGAGATTGCAGCGCGGGAAGCGATTTCGTATCTCTACAACCGGCTCGGCGGACATGGCGGAATTATTCTGCTGGGACCGGACGGGCGGTTTGGACTGGCTCACAATACCCCGGCCATGGCGTGGGGTGTAGCGACCCCGGGTGGGGTACAGGTAGGGCTGAAGTGCAATGAGTAAAGATAGCCGCTAGCTTCCAGCTTTTACCAGTTTCCACTTCAAGCGGGTGTAGGCGACGCGAAAACCCTGGCGTTCGGCGTTGCGCTGCGAATTCGACCCGGCCTCCGCCACCATCATCGCTAGATCGCAGCCCTGTTCAACCGCATAACGCATCCGCTCCGAGAGAAGCGCTCCCTGCAGTCCGCGACGGCGGTGCTCGGGCACAGTCGTGGCTCCTGCGAAAAGGGCGACACCTTTATAGATGGAAAGCGCACCGGCCGCGGCGGGGGTGCCGTCGATCTCAGCCAGAAAGCAGGGGCTGTTTTCGCGGGCGACGAGCAATGCCCCGGTGGATTTGAGGAAGTTCTCGAATTCGGGGTGCTCGTGGGCCCAGCCGCGCGCATTGATGGCCGACCAGAGCTCCGACTCGTCCATGCCGACAACTCGGACCCTTGTGCCTTCGGGCTGGTGCGACGCGGGCTGCTCAATCGTGCGATAGAGCACGTTGCTGACTTCGAAGGGGCGATAACCGCGGGCGCAGAGCAGGTCCATGCTGTCTGCGCCGGCGAAGGGACAGATCTCGTGCATGGGAGTTGTGGAGCGCGAAAGGAAGAACTGCTCAATAGTGTCGAGGTGTCCGGCGGTCAACGGCGCGAAGAGGCCGAGTCCGAAGGTCTGCGTGGTGGGCGCATCGATGCCGTCGAAGACCACGTCGGCCCCGCCAATGCGCGTCCAGGTCGAAGTTGTGTCGGGGTGGACGCGTTTGCGTGCTGCCGCAAACTGCATGCACGCGAAGCCTTCAGCAGCTTCAAGGCGTTCGGCGAGTTGACGATCGGCAAAGATCATGGGAAAGGCAGGGAACAAGGGAACGACTCAGACCGCGAGGATATCCTGTGAGGACAGGGAAGGTCTATGTTGATTTTGGCTTCGGCGTCTCCGCGCAGGAAAGAACTGCTCACGCAGGCGGGATATGTCTTTCAGGTACAGCCTGCGCACCTGAATGAGGACCCGCGTCCCGGCGAAGATGCAATCAGCTACGTGACACGGCTGGCGCGTGAAAAAGCAGAAGCTGTGTACCGGGAGATCCAAGCTGGGGATAGAACACCCGCAGATCTGATCGTTCTCGGGGCGGACACCACCGTAGAAGTCGATGGCAAGATCCTCGGCAAGCCGGAAAATGCGCCGGATGCAGCGCGGATGCTGCGCCTGTTGAGCGGGCGCACGCACCGCGTAATCACCGGTGTCGCGCTCGTTCACCACCCTGTGAACGGCGACCTTCCTTTGGGGAACCCGGACCGGAGCAGACTTCCCCACGCTCAGGTCGCAGCCGAGGTGACCGGGGTGCGATTCCTCACCTTAAGCGAAGCGGAAATTGCCGAGTACATTGCCACGGGCGAGCCCATGGACAAGGCTGGGGCCTACGGGATTCAGGGGCGAGCTGCGCGATGGATTCCGCGAATCGAGGGCTGCTATTTCAACGTCGTTGGGTTGCCGCTGGCTTTGGTGGCAACCATGCTCGAAGTGGAGAGAGACTTTCCATCTACCAGCGGTTAACTCCTGGCTCATCCCGGCTCATACCGGCCAATGTTCCTGCCAGGAAACTTTCCTATCAGAAGGATTAAAACTTAGGTTCGCGGGAAAACTGCCCGCCAAAACATGTTATGCGCGAGTTATTTAGAAGATAGTTAACGGAGGATGCAACTTTTGGGGGACTGCAGAAACCTGTGACGAAGGAGAGTCTATTTTTTGTCGGAGCTGCAATTCCGCGATCAAAACCGGAGTAGAATCGGTGCAAATTGCACTCCAATCATCGCAGGTACACCGCCTGCAAGATTAAATGATTACATCCGATGCATTGTCGGGCTCTATTGTGTTCCGTATTCAGTCTTATTGCCTTGTCGTCCGCTAACTTAGTCCACGCCCAGTTTCAACAACCTACGAAGGAAGAGCTCGAGATGACGTCCGACCCGAAGGCTCCGGGTGCGGCCGCCGTTTATCTCTATCGTGAAGAGACATCGGACGACACGCTCCACTTTCACAGCATGTACGTGAAGATCAAGGTGCTGACGGAAAAGGGCAAGGAACTGGCCACTGTGCGGATCCCCTATGAGCGCCGTTCGTTCAAGGTCACCGACGTCCAGGGCCGTACGATTCACGCTGACGGTACCGTGATTCCGCTGACGGCGAAGCCAAGCGACCTGACCGACATGAAGACGAAGGACTACCAGGTCAACACCATGGTATTTACGCTGCCCAGCGTGGAAGTCGGCAGCATTTTGGAATACCGTCTTCAGATCCGATATGAAGACAACGTGCTTTCGTCGCCCACGTGGGATGTCCAGCAGCCCTATTTCGTACACAAGGCCCACTACTTTTTTGCACCATCCACGGCCCAGTTCATTACCAACAGCCGCGGAGACGCAGCCAACAATTTGATGTATGCGGTGCGGGACGCAGGCACGGCAAAGGTTGCGCAAGACTCCCGTAACCGCTACACCTTTGACGTCGCCGACGTTCCGGCATTTCCCGACGACGACTGGATGCCGCCGCTGAATGCGCTCCGCTGGCGCGTGGAGTTCTACTACACGCCCTACATGACGGGGCCCGAATTCTGGAAGAACGAAGGCAAACGTTGGGTTAAAGAAGCTGAGCATTTTGACGAAACCACCAAAACGCTGCGAGAGGCGGGACAAAGCCTGGTAGCGGCAAGCGACACGGAGGAGCAAAAGGCGCGCAAGATTTATGACGCGGTGATGAAACTCGAGAACACAAGCTTCACACGAGAGAAAAGCGAGGCCGAGAGGAAGAAAGAAAAGATCAGGGAGATTCGAAGCGCCGAGGACGTGTGGAATCAGAAGAGCGGCTCTGCCGATGACCTTGCGCTGCTCTACGCTGCTTTGGCGCGCGGCGCGGGACTGACAGCATACCCTATGGAGGTCGTTGATCGAAATCGCGCCATCTTCGATCCTACTTATCTCTCCACCAACCAGCTCGACGATTACATTGCCGTGGTCATGGTGAATGGAAAAGAAGTGTATCTCGATCCAGGACAGAAGCAGTGTCCTTATGGATTACTTCACTGGAAGCACACCATGGCGGGTGGGCTGCGCCTCGCGAGTATAGGCCCGTCCTATGGCTTTACTCCGAACCTGAACTACCAGCAGACCGAACTTACGCGCGTGGCCGAGGTCACCCTCGATGAGGACGGAAATGTGAAAGGCAGTGCGCGGTTTGTCATGTCCGGAGAAGAAGCACTGCGCTGGCGGCACATCGCGCTGGAGAACGACGAGAGCGAAGTCAAGAAGCAGTTCAACGAGTCCATTCGCGAAGATCTCCCCGAAGGCGTGCAGGCGGACTTTGACCACTTTCTCTCCCTCGATGACTACAACACAAATTTGATGGCCATCGTGAAGCTGACCGGAGCGATGGGCTCGGCAACCGGGAAGCGCTTCTTTTTGCCGGGATTGTTCTTTGAGTCGCGCGCAAAACATCCGTTTGTCGCTGAAGAAAAGCGCACGGTGCCGATCGACGTCCACTATCCCGAGTTGGTACAGGACGACGTGACCTATCACCTTCCGAGCGGGATGACGGTCGAGAGCAGTCCGGAGGCCACCAACCTGAGCTGGCCCGCGCATACGCTGCTGAAGATTCATTCAACCGTAAACGGTAACACGGGCATTGGCCTACAACTACACTCTGCTGGACTCCAAGGATTACGGGGACCTGCGCGATTTCTACCAGAAAGCGTCAACCGCGGATCAGCAACAACTGGTGTTGACGCGCGGCACGGCATCTGCTGCCAAGGGGAACTGACGATGAAACCGCAGGGCCTGATCGGGCGGGTTGTCGTGTGGAGTGTGCTTGCTGTGGCATTTCTGCTCGCCACGCAGCCCGCATCGGGAAGTTGGTTCTCGAAAGGCCAGCCCGTGCCCGACTGGGGTATGGAAGCGGCGAAGACCAAGGTACCGGACTACGCGAAAGACGCCGCGGCGGTAATTCTTTATGACGAATATGTAGAGACGATTGACGCCAATGGGCGCGCGGTGGAGCGCGAACGCGAAGCGATTCGAATTCTCAAGCCTCAAGGCCGCGGAAACACCTGCGGAGTTTCCTTCAGCGAAGACGAAAAAGTCACCGCTTTTCGCGCGTGGACGATTGCGCCCGATGAAAAGACTTATCAGGCACAGGACACCGACTTTGCGGATGTGGGAGACACGAGCGTTCCCATCATGCTCTCAACCACCCGGCGAAGAGTCGTGCACCTGCCTGCAGTCGATGTGGACGCGATTGAGATCTGCGAAACCGAAGAAGTAATGGCCCCTTACGCGCAGGAGAAGATGTGGCAGATTCAGACGGGCATCCCCATCGTGTACCAGGCGCTGGAAGTCGATCTGCCCCAGGGACGCACCTATACATCGACATGGCATAGCCACCCGGCGGTGGCGCCGGCGGAAGTTGCGCCCGGACATTTTCGTTGGGAGATTCGGGACCAGGTTGCGTTGGATCTGCGCGACATTCCTTCCCATCCGAAGTGGGGAGCGCTGGCTGCGCGTATGGATGTGGAGTGGGGCGATGCGGCGGTTGCGGGGCTGGACAACGAATGGCGTGCCATCGGCCAGTGGGTGACGAAGCTGGAAGCGGACCGCCCGACGCCCTCCGCGGAGATCACGGCGCAGACACAACAACTGATTGCCGGGGCACCCGATTTCTACACCAGGCTGCAGCGAATTACCGACTATATCCAGAAAAACATCCGTTATTTCGTGGTCATGCGCGGTATCGGCGGCCTGCAAGCCAACCATGCCGCAGACATTTTCCGCAACCGCTATGGCGACTGCAAAGACAAGACCACGCTGCTGATTTCGATGCTGCAGGTGGCGGGCATTCATGCGTTCTACGTGCCGGTCGACAGCGAACGCGGCGTCGTGGATCCGCTGGAACCATCGCTCTACGGTAATCACATGATCACCGCCATCGAGATACCTGCCGACGTAACCGACAAGCGCCTGCAAGCCCTGGTGACGGCAAAAGACGGCAAGCGATACCTGATCTTCGATCCCACCGATGAGCGAACTCCGGTAGGGAATCTGCCCTCGGACGAACAGGGAAGCTATGGCTTGTTGAGCGCGGGGCCACAGAGCCAGGTCTTGGCGCTTCCCGTGCTCCCGCCCGATGCCAATGGCACAGAACGCAAAGGCATGTTTTCGCTGGCCGCCGATGGCACTTTGACGGGCACAGTGGATTCGCTGCACACGGGACCCGAGGGCGCGGACATTCGCATGTTTTTGAAGTACACCGACGAAAAGGAACGGCACGACGCTTGGGAGACTAGCCTGGCGCAGGATTTACCCGGCGTGGTGTTAAAGTCGCTCAAGTTTGTGCAGCCGCCGGCGCTCGACAAGCCGCTCGAATTCCACTACGAAGTGGCAGCAACGCAGTATGCGCATCATGCAGGTCCGCTGTTGCTTGTGCGGCCGCGCGTGGTGGGATCAGATTCTTTGTCCTTCGACCAGAGGGAGCGCACTGTTCCGATCGAAATGGGTGCGACAGGCCGTTGGCGCGACAGTTTCGACATCACGCTGCCTGACGGCTTCGTGGTGGATGAGACGCCGGATCCAGTAGATCTGGAAACGGATTTCGCCAGCTATCACTCGAAGATCGTGGCTAAAGGCAACACTCTCCACTACGAACGCGACTACGAAATAAAGCAGGTGGAACTCCCCGCCGAGAAGGCTGCCGAGTTTCGCAAGCTTCAAAGCATCATCCTGGCCGATGAGCGCGGCACCGCGGTACTGAAGAAGCAGTAGAAAGCAGAAGATCAATAGAAGGAATTTTTCTCTGCCGTCGACCTGAGGCAACACCGACGGCCCGTTAGTCAGCCCGATCCACGCTGCGCGAAGTTCCCACCATTACTTCCGCATATTCCCATCCGCTTTTCCCGGCAATTGAAAACCCAGAGAGACTAAGCTAAAAGCTGGATCGTTGAAAGAGTCCTTGACGCCTGACGCGTGGAGTCCTCATAAACCCACGCATCGCTGAGCGGATCGATTCGATTGGACCCCACTCTAGATGACGAGCAGCAATGTCTCCGCCCCTTCAACAACGGTTCAGGCGATTCGCTTAGAGGCTCTTTGGCCATACTTTGCGCTTTTCTTTTTTTCCGGCTTTCCGGCACTGATTTATCAGATTGTCTGGCAGCGAGCGCTTTTCACGATTTACGGCGTGAACATCCAATCGGTCACAGTGATTGTCACGGTCTTCATGTTGGGGCTCGGGTTGGGAAGTCTTGCAGGCGGTCGACTCTCGACACTATCGGGGTTTGCCGCGCTGAGGGCATTCGGCGCAATCGAAGTGTCGATTGGCATCTTTGGCTTTCTGTCTCTGCCGCTTTTTCATGAAATCGCACAATACACAGCCGGAGCCTCGACTTCACTCACGGGCATCATTACTTTTGTCCTGCTGCTCATTCCAACGCTGCTAATGGGCAGCACATTGCCCTTGCTGGTTGCACATCTCGTTAGACGAACGGCAAATGTAGGAGAATCCGTAGGCTCGCTGTATGCCGTGAATACCTTCGGCTCAGGTGCCGCCTGCCTGGTTGCTGGTTGGTTTCTGATGCAGCTGTTGGGCGAGACCGGGTCCGTGCGGCTTGCTGCCTGCATGAATTTGATCGTGGGTACTCTTGGCCTCGTGCTGGGGAGCCGGGAAGCAAGAATGGATCAGCGCAAGACCGCGAAAGAACAAAGCCCCACGCTCGCTGCGAGCGCGACCATCTCAATGCAGCTCGGCATGATGCTGGCGGGGGCAACTGGGTTCATCGCGCTCGCTTACGAAATCCTCTGGTACCACATCTATGCCTTCACCAGCGGCGGCAGGGCCTCGAGCTTCGCCGTCCTGCTCGGTTTCTATCTGTTCGGCATCGCATACGGCTCCTTTGCCGTCCGGGATGTCTGTAGAGCCAGACTGAAAAACAATCTCCCAGCAACATTGGGGGCGGCTTCAGTAGTGGTTGCATTGGGAACCGTCGCGGCCTACTTGGTGAGCCCTGCGGTGGCTTTCTCGGTTTCGACTCTACGAATTCCCTACCCGATGACGTTTCCGTTTGTCTCGATTGCGGCAGCGCTGCTGGGAGCGATGTTTCCAGTGCTTTGCCATGCTGCGATTGGCCCCGACCGAACGGCAGGCAAGCGGCTGAGCTATCTCTATTTCAGCAATATCATCGGCTCGGCGCTGGGCAGCTTCATTATCGGATTCGTGGTGCTGGATCATCTTTCGACTGCCACAACTTCGCTGCTCCTTCTTGGTCTTGGGTCACTCCTGGCCATCATCCTGGCATTTCTGGCCGGACCAAAACAAACCAAGCCAATGTTGATTTTTGGTTTGGCTGCGTGCCTGTGCGCAGCCGCGGGTTCGCATGTCCTTTTCGCAAACATCTTCGAGCGTCTGATGCTCAAATGGGACTACCGGCAAGGCACCGTATTCCGCAACTTGGTCGAAAATCGTAGCGGTGTCATTGCCGTAGACCAGAACGACTTCATCTTTGGGGGCGGTGTTTACGACGGCCAGTTCAACATTGACCCTACGGACGAACATAACGGAATCTTCCGCGCCTACGCGGTCTCGGCAATTCACCCTGCTCCCCGACGGGTTCTGATCATCGGCTTGTCGTCGGGATCGTGGGCACAGATTGTGGCGCACCATCCCGATGTCGAGAGCGTCACAATCGTCGAAATCAATCCCGGCTATCTGCCTCTGATTCAGCAAAGACCAGCCATTGCGAGCCTTCTTCACAATCCAAAAGTGCAGATAGTGATCGACGACGGTCGCAGATGGCTCGTCGGACACCCGCACGACAAGTTCGACTTCATTCTCATGAACACGACGTTCAATTGGCGTGCGAACATCACCAATCTGCTTTCAGTTGAGTTTCTACAGCTGGCCCGCGAGCACCTGAGACCAGGTGGAGTGCTCTACTACAACACGACCAGCTCGGGCGATGCGCAACTCACCGGAGCGACCGTGTTTCCATACGCGCTTCGAATCGCGAATTTTCTGGCTGTGAGCGACAGCCCGATCGCATTTGATCGCAACCGAATGAGAAGCGTGCTCACCGAATATCGCATCGACTCCCGTCCCGCATTTGATCGGACGCAGCCGGCTTATCAAGCGCGTCTGGATATGATGGTCAATCTTCCACTGCACAATTACGAAGACAAACGGGGGCTCGACTGGTCCATCGAAGATCGATCGAGCATGTTGGCCCGGCTGCGTGGAAACCGCCTGATCACCGACGACAACATGGGAACAGAGTGGAGATGAGCCGAAGAATGCCCCACCAGCCTACTCGCCGCGCCTGCCCCGCTTGCATCGGTTTGCGCTCTTCGACATCCAACGCACAGGGCCTTTTTCAATTCGCGGCCCCGGATGCGATGGTTATTTCATGAGCACTTCTCTTTTTTCTCCCTTGCAGCTTCGTTCGGTCACGTTCGCCAACCGGATCGGCGTTTCACCGATGTGCCAATACTCCTCTCAAGACGGCTTTTCGAATGACTGGCACATGGTCCACCTGGGCAGCCGCGCACAAGGCGGCGCAGGGCTCGTCATGATGGAAGCGTCAGCCGTCTTATCCGAAGGCCGGATTACGCCCGGCGACCTTGGCATCTACAAAGACGAACACATCGAAGGTCTGGCACGGATCGTGCGCTTCATTCATAGCCAGGGTGTGCGTGCGGGCATTCAGCTTGCCCATGCCGGACGCAAAGCAAGCATGGACGTTCCATGGGCTGGCGAAAGGTTGCTCGGCGCCGGCGAAGGCGGATGGCAGCCGGTCGGACCGAGCGCACTCGCTTTTGCTGAAAATTACGCGATTCCAAAACCGATGGACCTCGCGGAGATTGACGCGGTGGTCGAAGCCTTTGCAAAGGCGGCGCGCCGCGCCCAGGCAGCCGGATTCGATTTCGTCGAAATCCATGGGGCGCACGGCTATCTTCTCAATGAGTTTCTCTCCCCGCTCGCCAACCAGAGAATGGACGCATACGGCGGCAGCTTCGAGAATAGGACGCGGCTGATCCTGCGCGTTGTGGATGCAATACGCGCGGCGTGGCCCGATCATTTGCCGCTGTTTGTGCGCATCTCCGCGACGGATTGGGTGGAGGGCGGCTGGACCATCGACGATAGCGTGGAGCTGGCGCGTTTGCTGCGCACGCATGGTGTTGACCTTGTCGATGCCTCATCGGGAGGTCTATCCCCATTGGCTAAGATTCCAGTCGGCCCGGCATATCAGGCGCCCTTCGCTGCGCGCATTCGTCAAGAAGCGGGGATTGCAACAGCTGCTGTGGGCATGATCACCGAGCCCGACCAGGCGGAAGCTCTGATTGCCGAAGGCAAAGCGGACATGGTGTTGCTGGCCCGCGCCATGCTGCGCGATCCCTACTGGGCCGAACATGCTGCAGCCAACCTGGGCGTCGAGGCCAGTTGGCCGGTGCAATATCTGCGCGCTGCTCCCAAGGGATCGCGACCACGCAAGGCTCTTTGATTCTGCCTAGCTTTGCACAGGCTGAAGATCGGAATTTGCTTGCGACACTGCGGAATCGATGGCCTATACTGCGTTTGACGGGCAATCCGCGCTCCTTGCGCGTGCCAGTCCGGTGGAATGCTATGGCCACGCAACTTTCCCCCAAGCGCGTGCAGGAAAAACCGGTCATACCAGACCGTCTCTACTTTAAAATTGGCGACGTAGCCCGCATCTGCAAGGTGGAGACGTATGTGCTCCGCTTCTGGGAAACGCAGTTTCCGCAACTTAAGCCATCCAAAAGCGGCACGGGACAGCGTCTCTATCGCAAGCGCGATGTCGAGATGGCGCTGGAGATCCAGCGGTTGGTCCACGGCGAGGGATACACCCTCATCGGCGCGCGCCATGCGCTGGGTCAGGCAAAGCGCGCTGAGCATCAGCCTCGGCTTCCCATGGCGAAAGGCGATGCAGCCAAGCACCTGGATACCGTGGCCGCGGTCATTGGTTCCGCGCGAGCGGAGTTGCGCGAAATCGCCGGCTTGCTTGCTGCACCGGAACCGCAGGCCCCCAAACGGCGTCCCCGCATTACCGCGCTCCAACAATCGTCCGGATCACTGTTTCCTTCCTAGGCACATCCTGCCCGAAACGGCTTGACACTCGCAGCTCTCTTCACTCACCGTGCGATGCCGACACGTCATCCTGTCTAAAATCAGCCCAAAATCAACCCAAAATGGTTACCTTCCGAAATCGGGTAACCAATCTCGATTACGGGTTCCCGATTTGGGGATGTCTCCGATGGGGGAGACCTAAGCTATTGAAATTGCACAATTTGCGCCATTGTTGCGAGATCGGAGATTCGCTAAAGTGGTTTCAGTTCAGGCGGGGTAGGCCGCAAGCCTGACTGAACAAGAGATCAGAAGAGGACACCCAAATATATGGCGACCACGAATACTTACTTCAACCTCGTCCAGACCGGAAATAGCACCTGGGCAGCAGTGCACACAAACAACGAAGTCCTGAGCGCACGCGATTCGTTCAAAGGACGCACAGCGGAAGAGTCGAGCGTTCGCGGGACCCAGGAAGGCATGTTTGAAGTGGCGACCGAAGCGCGCGCCGCATTTACAGAGCGCTTCCCTCGCCTGACCATCGCGATGATCTCCATCGCCCTCTTCGCCGTGAGCGTCACTGCCGAAATGGAGTGGCTGCACCAGGCCGGCTACTACTGGCGGTAGGGCAAGCCCTGTCCCGGCCTCAAGCCTGGACTCAACCTGCGGAATTCCCGCGTTCGCGCGAGATACGTCGAATATATATATAGATTCATTGCGGCACTTTTTGCAGGGGACCCGATCTTCGTGGTCCCCGGTTCCCTTTCTTCCAGTCTGACTTGTTCCTGCAGGCGTCTGCATTTTTGCCGACTCTTCCTCTGCGCTACGAAGCCCTGTGGCAGAATTCCAGGTTTCCGTGCTCTGCAGCGAACTCACGCAATTTGCGAAACGTCTCGCGCAACCGTTGCGACCTGCAGCTGCATGCGGCCGTCGGGCACTGAGCGCCGGGTTATGATGCCACCATATGAACGCGCGAACGGTGCGATGGTCGAGATGGACGGTTGAGTTCGGCCTCAAGCCGCTCGCGATCTCCACATTTTTTGTCCTCGTCGCGTTGCTCTGGACATTTCCGCTGCAGCACGCAATCGCTTATCCGTTCGTGTTTTTGTTTTTCGGCGCGATCATGGGTAGCGCATGGTTTGGCGGATTTGTCGCAGGGTTGCTGGCGATCGGCATGTCGTTTGTGACGATCGATTTCTTTTTTATTCCTCCCCTCTATTCCATCTCCGTAGGGAAAGAGTCGCGCAGTTTCCTCACTGCGTTTGTGGTGTGCGCGATTGCAATTGCCCTTGTGAGCTCGGCCCGCAGACGGGCAGAAACGGCAATTCTCATTGCTCGCGACGAACTGGAGCAGCGCGTCCAGGAACGAACGGCGGAGCTCAAACACTCGAACGCGGAAATCACTGAGCGTGAGCGCCAACTGCGCCTGTTGACCGAGGCAATCCCACAGCAGATATGGGCCGCCGATGCCGGGGGGCGCGTGGAATATTGCAACCGTGACTTGCTCGAATATCTAGGCGTCAGAACTGACCCCATCCAGGGCGAAACGTTTTTCAGCATCTTTCATCCTGAAGATGCTTCGCTATTTCGCGAAAGCTGGGATGGCGCGCGCACTTCAGGCGGCCGGTTCGAGATCCAGGTCCGGGTGCGGGGCGGGAGCGGACTCTATCGCTGGTTTTTGGTTCGAGGCGTCCCGCAGCGCGCCAGCAACGGAGAAATCCTGAGGTGGTACGGCGTGCACATCGATCTGGAAGATCAGCATCATTCGCAGCAGCGCATTCTCTCGGCTTATGAAAACCTTTCGCGCTTCGGCCGGACCATGAGCTTGGCCGAGATGGCTGCTTCCATCGCGCATGAGCTCAACCAGCCGCTTACGGCTCTGGTTACGCACGCTTCGGCGTGCCGCAGATGGCTGCAGAATGAGCCGCCCAATGTGATCCGGGCAACAGCGGCAGCAGACCGGTTGGTGCAGGAGACGACGCGCGCCGCCGACGTCGTCAGCCGCGTCCGGTCGCTCTTCAGCAAAGCAGACTATGTGAGAGAGCCGACTGATCTCAATCAACTCATCCACGGCCTCTCTGGAGTCATCCGCGACGATGCAATCCGGCGCGGCGTTTCCATCAGGCTGCGCCTCGCGAACGATTTACCGGTCGTCGATCTGGATGCCGTGCAGATGCAGCAGCTCCTTTTGAATCTCGCCGTCAATGGAATGGAGGCGATGGAAGGCGCAAGTGGATTGAAAGTGCTTGAATTTTCGACCGAAGCACTTGCCGGCGGCGAAATTCAGGTCGGTGTACGCGACACAGGACCTGGAATCCCGGAGACAATTCGAGCGCGGATCTTCGATCCCTTCTTCACCACCAAACCCCAAGGGACAGGCATGGGCTTGGCCATCTGCCGCAGCATTCTTGAGGCACACGACGGCCGCATCTGGGCCGAAGCGGCCGATAGCGGAGCGCTGGTCAAGTTCATCGTGCGAGCACAAGCATGACGGGCGATAAGAATCGAAGCACCGAGAAGGTATTCATCGTCGAAGACGACGCATCCATCTGCGCGGGGCTGAGCGATTTGCTTGAGTCTGCCGGCCTGGCTACTCAGTCCTTCGCATCGGCTGAGCAATTTCTTGGGCGATGGACCCCGGACATGACCGGCTGCATCGTCCTCGATGTCCGCCTTCCAGGCATCAGTGGGCTCGAACTGCAGAGCAAATTACTTGAGTCGAAGATTGTGCTGCCCGTAGTCATCATGACGGCGCACGGCGATGTCCCCATGGTGCGTAAAGCGCTGAAAGCCGGCGCCGTTGAGTTTTTGAGCAAGCCATTTCAGGACAGCGAACTCCTGGAGGCGGTTGAGCAGGCATTTGCCCTTGATCGCGTTCGGCGCGAGAAGCAGGATCGCGCCCAAACGATTGAACTGAGGGCGCAGAGCCTGACGGAACGGGAACGCCAGGTGATGGGACTTGTAACCACTGGTCTGACAAACAAGGAAATCGCAGAACGGCTTTTCCTGAGCGTGGTCACCGTCAAGCTGCACCGTGGCCAGATGATGCGAAAGATGCAGGCCGAGTCGCTGGCCGATCTCGTGAAGATGTCGGAGCTGCTTTCGCATCAAGAAAATCCGCGCAATCCCCAGTCGTGAAACCTGTTCCCGGCGAGTTGAGATAAGGAACCCGTGAGGAAACGCGAAAACTATACCTAGGGATAGTTGTATTGTTTTTGACCCCACCCTAGTCTCGTATTCACAAGACTCATACGGCGCACCGTCGCAAACCCTACAGGTGTTTTGGGGATTTCAACTCGGGGACGCCGCGCAATCGGAATGCAGGACGAACCTTAGTCCGGTTCAGGCCATCTCCGGATCAACATAACCAGGGATCATTTTTCGGCAAAGCATCCCTTTGCCACGAGAGGATTCGTGTCGTTTGAAAAGGCCTCGCCAAATAGGTTCTGCGCGGGCACATCCCGGCGGATAACACCTTTGAACTCTCTCAACACTTAAGGCCGAAGTGCACAACTTCCCCCGAGTTGGCTTCAAGTTCAACTGATTCTCGAAAAAACAAATCTGAATGGAGGAGCTACACGATGAGATCCATTGTGCGGCAGCGGAGTTCCCTAACCTTTGCACAGAAGTTTTCGCGCTTGCGAGAGCGGCTACGCAAGCCAGAGTGGCGCCAATATGGCGCAACTGTGTTCGCGGGCAAGCTGGCCGGAGTCGGATTGACGCTGCTGATCATGGCAGCGGTTTCAGGCTTGCTCTTCGCCAAAGTCTACGCTGCTGACAGTACCCCGAAAGCCGCGGACATCATCAATCCGGTGAACACCGCATGGACTCTGATTGCAGCCTTCCTGGTCTTCGGCATGCAGGTCGGATTCACGATGCTCGAAGCAGGTTTCTGCCGGTCGCGCGAAACAGTCAATGTGCTGATGGAATGCATTGTTGACACGTGTCTCTGCGGCATACTCTTCTACGCAATCGGTTTCGCTTTCATGTTCAGCCATGGCAATGGATTCATTGGCTATCACTGGTTCTTTCTCCAGGGCGCGCCCGATACCTACGAGTCGACAGGCGTGGCTTTTCTTGCCGTGTGGATCTTCCAGTTCGCCTTTGCCGATACATGCTCGACAATTACGTCGGGCGCGATGATCGGCCGTACTGGTTTTGTTGGCGATCTCATCTACTCAGTCGGCGTCTCTGGATTTATCTACCCAATCATCGGTCACTGGGCATGGGGCCCCGATGGCTTCCTCGCCACCATGGGATCAAGCGGTTTCTTTCTTCCCAGCCTCGGGCAGAGCTTCCACGATTTCGCGGGATCAACTGTAGTGCACACCATCGGCGGATTCATCGCGCTGGCCGGATCCATCGTGCTGGGACCGCGCCTGGGCCGCAAATTCAAGCGGGATGGCGGAGCGCCCATGCTGCCTCACGATCTGACCATCGCAGCTTCTGGCGGTCTGATTCTCTGGTTTGGCTGGTACGGGTTCAACCCCGGCTCAACGCTTTCTGCCATGGACTTCATCGGTATCGGCCGCGTTTCCGCCAACACTACGCTTGCGGCGTGCGCTGCGGGCCTCACGGCGATGACCTACGCATACTTCCTCAGCAAGAAGTGGGACGTCGGCTTTACAGTGAACGGCTTTCTCGCCGGCCTCGTAGCCATTACCTGCCCTTGCTATTGGGTCAGTCCGACCGGCGCAATCATTCTGGGAGGCGTGGCAGGCGTCGTGGTTTGCATGGGTGTTGAGCTGTTGGAATGGCTCCGCATCGACGATCCGATCGGCGCAGTCCCCGTGCATGGCATCTGCGGCATCTGGGGAACTCTGTCGCTGGGATTGTTTGCCTGCGGCAAGTACGGAGCTTCCGGTCCAGCGGGCCCTGACAACTCCGCGCCGCTCGCCGGTCTCTTTTACGGTGGCGGGATGACCCTGCTGAAAGCGCAATTCATCGGCAGCGCCATCATCACCCTTTCAACCTTTGGCGTTGCCTTGGTCCTCATGTACCTGGTCAACCTCACCGGCACGCTGCGTGTCTCAGAAGAAGGCGAGCTCTACGGCCTCGATCTGCACGAACATGGCATCTCGGCGTATCCGGAATATGTCATCTCCTCGCTGGCTGCACCTGCCGGCATGCCATCCGACTTAACTGGCGCGAAAGTGGTGAAAGAAGTGAGCGCCATGCGCAGTGTGTCATCCACCGGCGACTGATCGACGAGAAAATGAGGAGCTTATGACTAAGATTGAAGCAATTGTGCGCCCCAACAGATTTGAGGCTGTGAAAGAGGCACTCATCAAGGTTGGGGCGGAGGGCATGACCGTCTCGGAGGTTCGAGGTCATGGACGACAGAAAGGTCACACCGAAGTGTTTCGAGGCCGGGAATACGATGTGGACCTTTTGCCGAAAGTGAAAGTGGAAATGATCGTGAAGGATGAAACCGTGGAATCGGTGATTGAAGCCATCCAGGGGTCCGCCTACACGGGCAAAATCGGCGATGGAAAAATCTTTCTCTACAAGGTAGACAACGCGATTCGCATCCGCAGCAAGGAGCGGGGCGAGATCGCAATTTAACTCCATCAAATCGCCTGTTCGCAGGAGGGTCTTCATGTCGTTCATCTCTGCGAGCTTCTCCTCCGACCCCTACAGGAAAACCTGGCGGCCGGAGGAGAAGGGCGGACTGTTCAAGCAGCTTTGCAATGCAAGCAATTTTGTACGCGACCTTGGATTTCGGCTTCGCTTTGGCGAGTTGAGCCGCGCTCCGCTACTCCTGCTTCGCCTGCAGGTGGTAGCGGAGATTGCGGAGTGCGATTGGATGGCACGATCTCCGGATCCCTGGGATGCGGACCTTTCAGGCCTGCTGCAACAGCGGCATGCATCTCTGCAGGCGCTGCGCGATGCAATCGACATTCGATCTTTGCTTTTTGAAACCTTGCCTCAGGTGGAGTCGGCAAACTTCAGAGTCTTCCGGCAATCGGTCGAGTGCTCGCCGGAGATGATCATCGCCGGAAGTGTGCACCGGCAGGATCACTCCTCTCGCGATGTGCACTCCATCGTCATGCGCGCCAAGGTGCTGGGATTTCGTTTCCGCATCGAAGGCGATGTGTTGCGGAAGATCTGAAGAGGCTGCGAATAGAAAATCGTTCGAGATTGATACATTCTCCTGGTGCAGCAAGGCAGATTCTGCCGGCCTTGCTGCCCATTTTTTCGCTCGCGTATTGCGCACCCGCCGCGCAGCTCTCTTCGGGCGGCATTCTCATTTGCCTTCCGCAGCGTCGTCCTGCAAGCCAATGAGCGGCCACCCATCTTTCCAGCCAACCGTGCTGACTTGAAGTGCCGGCTTCCCGGTGGTTGCATCGTAGGCATGAAACACCATGATCGTCTCATCTTTGCCAACAAAGAGAGATTCGCCCCCCGGACCCAGCCAGCGATGATTCCCGCCCAGAACCTGCGTGCCTCCCCCGTCTGCCATCGACTTTCCTGCCGCATCGAGGTAAGGGCCCGTCACCGCGCGCGAACGGCCGACCATGGTGCGATAAGTGCTCTTCGTGCCCCTGCAGCAAAGATCCCAGGAGACAAAAAGATAAAAGAAGTCGCCATGATGGATGATGAAGGGCGCTTCGATCGCTTCCCAGTTGGGAGGCAGTTCGGGAGTGCCGGCAGGCGCTCCCGCGGGACGCTCGCGGCTGGCCAGCGCGTAGAGATGAGTGTCCTCTTCTGAGAGCTTTCCTGTGGCGCGGTCGATGCGGCGCATCTTGATGCCCGACCAGAAGCTTCCAAAGGCAAGCCAGGTTTTGCCGGATTCATCGAGGACGAGATTCGGATCGATGGCGTTGAAGTCGTCGCCCGCTCCCGAGCGCAGCACGAGTCCTTGATCGACCCACTTGTAGTCGGGGCTGTCGGGGTCCAGCGTCTTGTTCGTCGCTAGCGCAATGCCCGAAGTGTTTTTGCCGAACAGCGAGTAAGCGTAATAGAGGTGATAGACGCCGTCGAAATATGAAATGTCGGGAGCCCAGAGTTCTTTCGTGCCAGGACTCTCCTTTTGGATCCACTCAGGAATCTCTGTGAAGACTTGGCCGCAGAGCTTCCACGAATGAAGATCGTGGGAACACCGGATCGCCATCTGTCCGTGCGGCGCGAGCCCAGTGGCGAAGACATACCAGGTATCGCCGGCTTTCATAACCGATGGGTCGTGCGTTCCCCAGTAGTCTCCAGAAAGCTCGAACACATGCGGCGCGGAATCTTGCGCGTATGCGTGCGGTTGCGCAGTCGCTGCGCCGATAAGAAGTCCCGTGGCGACTACCGCGAGTTTGAAGGTGTACCCGTCGAATGAAATCATGATGTCCTTAGTTCCGCATGAGCCCACAGCGCGGAATTGCTACTGCACATAGGGCCAACCATCTGATGTCCAGCCCAGCAGATTGAGGCCGAGCGCTGGGTTGCCGCTGTTGCTGCCGTCGTAGTAGTGGTAAACGAGCAGATCGCCGTCCGTATCTTTCAAAACCATCTGGCCGCCCGGGCCGTTGATGTTTCCATGCGCGCTCAGCAGAATGGTTCCCCCGCCCGAGATCAACGCAAGGCCTCCGCGATCGGTGTAGGGTCCAGTGATGGAACTGGCCCGGCCCATGATGATGCGATAGGTGCTGTTGACACCCTGGCAGCAGACATCAATCGAAGCAAACAAGTAGTAGTAGCCGCCATGCGGATAGATGAACGAGCCTTCGATTCCTGTGCCCGAGGGATGATAGGCAATTTGCGTGCATGCAGCCCCGGTCGGAATTCCAGTGGTTTTGTCCACGGGAACGATTTGAATGCCGTTGGACCAGGAACCGAATGCCAGCCACGCATTCCCTGAGGTGTCCACCACAGAAGCGGGATCGATGGCGTTAGAACCTGCACACAAACCAGAAGTGTAGATCGACGCGCCGGAGTCGACGAAGGTTCCAGGAACTCCGGTGGGGCTGATTGCTAGCCCGATGGCCGAATTGCTGCTGCCGAATGTCGATGCGGCGTAATAGAGCCAGTATTGCCCGTTGTGCGCAGATGCGTCCGGCGCCCAGAGGTCTCCACTCGAACCCGTGTAGGCATTGGTCCACGAAGGCAAAGAAGCCAGGGCATAGCCGTCGTCGGAGAAGGTCGTGCGGTCCGTCGAAGTGTGCGCGTGAAGCGTCCCGTGCGTCGAAAACAAGTAATAGTTTGAACCAACCTTGAGCATCGATGGATCGTGGATTCCAATCGTCGACGAGTCCGGACTCGTATATTGCACGTCCACCGTGATGGGAGCGGAGTACGGCGAATTCCCCGTCGAAGCCAGCGTCCACTCCTGGCAACTGCAGCCTGTGCCGGTCGTTCCCCGCGCGTTCTGGTCGATGACCGCCGAGGTAGTCGTCGCAGAGTTTTCATCTTCGAGATACAGCCCGCTGTTAACGTTCTTGATCAGATAATTGCCGTCCTTGAGCAGATAAAACTCCCAGAGATGATCGCTGGTGCCGTTGTCGGCCCATTGCAAAGCCAGCGCGCCCGGCGCAGTAGAAGCACTGCTGATGCCCATCACCTGGTGCGTCAATAGGTTTTCTACGTTGAATTGGTTGCTGCCCATGGGAATTGCGTGCCACAAGGCATCGCCTGCGCTGCTGCTCGAATCGAGCACGAGATCCGCGCCGGCAGTTTGACTTTGCGCAGCAATGCCGAGCACCATGCCGCCCGCAGCATTCGTGAGAGTGAACTGTGTGCTGTCGTCGACTGCAGTCAGAGTCCCCATATCCGGAGTTGGGTTGGTCCCCCCGCCGCCGGTTCCTCCACCTGTCGAGCCTCCGCCGCCGCAGCCCGCCAAGGAGAGTGCACCCAACATCACTAAAATGAATCCGCGAAATCGCACAGGGCCGCTCCTTGAAAGTCACAAACGCAATCTGGAATCAGGAAGGTCGCGCCTCATTCGGAGCGAGGCGCGAGGAATAAAAGAGACATCCGGGTCGCGCAGGAGTGCGGCCCGGATGCCACACCCGATCAGTAGGTGATTTTCAGGATGAACTGGATATTCCTTGGACCAAGCAACGTACTGCTGACTTGGCCAAAGCTGGTGTCCTGAACTCCCGAGTCGGGTTTGTTGAACGAGTGCCGGTTGAATGCGTTGAACATCTCGCCGCGGAACTCCGCATGAATCCGCTCTGTGAAAGGAATGGTCTTGCTGACCCCAAGGTCCTCGTCATAGAAAGCGAATCCGCGGATGTCCGCCGAGTTGCGCGGCATGTTTCCGAATTGGTAGGGAACGTAGACCTGCGGATTGGGATTGGGATCGGCAAATGCCGAGCAATTCCAATAACCGTTCTCGCAGGCATTGGAGGTGTGGTCGTAGCCCGTATTGCCGTCGTTGTGGAATGCGAAAGGGTTAAAGGCACCTGAGTGCCGTACAGGCTGCCCGGCAATTCGATTGGGACGAATCCCGTTGTCGAATCCAGGAATTCCGTTGGCCCCGAAGAAGCTGATCGGCTGACCACCGAGATATCGCTGAATGCCGCTCACACGCCATCCGCCGATCGCCGCATCCACTGCCCGGGGAGCATTCCCCAGCAGTTTCTTCCCACGGCCCACAGGCAGCTCGTAGAGATAGCTCACAACAACGTTGTTGGGAATGTCCTCGTTGCTGACCGCCTTCTCCGCTTTGTGGTCATAGGGATTCTGCGTGCCGCCTTGATTCTGTAGCGTGCTGTAATAGGGCTGAATGGCATCGGCATCCGTGAGAGTCTTCGAGAACGTGTAGGATGCGAGGACGTTCAGTCCGTTGTGGAATCTCTGCTCGAGCTTGGCCGTCAGTGCGTCGTAGCTCGATTGGCCAACGTTCTGCAGGTAACTATCCTGGTTGATGTAGCCGTATTGCGGGAACGGACGCAGCGCCTGCTCAACCCAAACCGTCGGGCCCCACTCGTTGTAGAAGTTGGCGTAGGGCGCCGTTACTCCAGACCCCGCCGGAGGGATCGCCGTCCACCAGGCCAAGCCGAATCCCAACGACAGGTCGTTCAGCGGAATGTCATTCGGATAGTCGATCAGGCCATGCAGGTGCGTCGCATGGTTTCCCAGGTAACCGAGCGAGAAAAATAGGTTCTGGGTCAGCTGAATCTGGTTCTCGAGCGTCCAGGTCTCCACCATTGCCGGACGTCCAAAGCTGGGACCAATGCTGTCGATGCCTTGCGTGTTCAGCTGCGTTGGATCAAGGTCAGGGGTATTGGTCAACAGTGGAAGGCCGGCATCCACTTGAGGTCCAGACAGCGGATCCGAAGTGAACAAGGTTTGATTCTGCGTAAAGCCCTGCATGGTCCCTTGTCCGAAGTCGGCATAGACGAGCGGCCCGTAATAGATGCCGCCGTTGCCACGCAGCACGATTTTTCCGTCGTGATACGGAGACCAGGAAAATCCGACGCGCGGCTCGAAGTCCTTGTAGTAGGTGTTCGCCCATGTCTCGCCCACGTTGCCGTTGCGCCCCGTGCCTTTTCCGGCAAACACAAGTGCGCCTGGAATCCCGTTGGCTGCAGTGTTCGGTGCCGTCGGATCCAGAATGGACGTGTCGCCATCGGCTTCGTGCCGCGGAGTATCAAAGCTCCAGCGCACGCCAAGATTCAGCGTCAGATTGGGACGTACCTTCCAGTCATCCTGTGCAAACACCGCGCCGTAGTGGGTAAGCCACCGCGGAGCGTGAATCTGTTTCAGGGCATTCGCCGTACCCGCTTGCCCAATCAGGAACGCCGCGAAAGAGTTGCCGTCCTGGCCCCAGTAGGTGGTATCCGAGGCCGTCTGATTGTCCCAGAAAGTGAAGCAGCCTGATGTGCCGCTGCAGGTGCCGCCGATTCTACTGACAAACGAGTACTGGTGATATTGCGCTTCGCCGCCGAACTTGAAGCTGTGCGCGCCGCGCTGCCAGTGCACAATATCGTTCAGCGCAATCGTGTTGTCTACATCCTGCGATCCCGCGTTCTCGCCAAAGCCTGGATAGGGGCTGCCATTGAATACAAAGCCTGGAAACACGGGACCCGAACCATTGGCGATGCCCAGTTTGCTGTCCCAATCTGAGTTGAGATACGACGCTGCCGCAGTCGTCAGGTTGTTCGAACGGTTGCTGCCGAACGTCAGCGAATTGATCAGCGATGGAGAAATGACCCAGTCCCACCCCAGGCGGAAGAGTTTGCCCAGCTGGTCGCTGTGCGCCCCGCCCGCAGACGTCAGCGGGGCTGGAAGATTTGCGCCGCCGCCATGGTCCGTGTTTTCGCGCGAACTCCAGAATCCCCAGATCTTGTGGTTCGGTCCGAGGTTTTGATCGATTCGTACGCTGTACACCGTCTGGTTCAGCTGATCATGCGTGGAATAGACATAGTTGGCCGTGCCCGAAGTCAGGTTCGGCGTGGGCAAATACTGAAGCACCGCCTTGGCCACCTGGCTCTCGCGGCCAATGGGGATTTCATTGAGCTGCCCGTTGTAGGTTAAGGGCGTACGGCAAGGCACTCCGCCTACGGTCGTTTCCGAATTAGGGTCGAAGATTTCGCCGTAATAGAGAGTGGAATTGCAGCCATCGGATGCGCCGGGGATCGGCCCGCCGAGGACCGATGTGAAGTCGAAGTACTCTCCGTTGCTGCCCAATTCCGCCGGTGTCGGAATCGTGCTGGTCGGGGCCGAACCGGTGGAATAGCGCAGCTGTTCCCAGTCAAAAAAGAAGAAAGTCTTGTCGCGACCGTTGTAAAGTCGCGGGAGGCGGACCGGGCCGCCAAGCGAAAGACCGTAGTTGTTCTTCGTATCGGGCGGACGCTGCAGGCTGGCACGCACCGTGGGGTCCGTTGTCTGCGCAAGATAGCCGTTGTTGAACCAGTTGTTGCCGTCAAATGCCGCGTTCTTGTAAATGTCGAACACGTTGCCGTGATAATCGTTGGTGCCGCTCTTGGTGTTGTAGTTGGCGATGCCGCCTGTGGTCCTTCCCAGTTCGGCCGGCAGCCCCGACAGACTGATGTGGAATTCGTTGATCGCATCCGGCGAAGGGGTCAGAATGTCGACAGACCCGGAGCCGTTTTCCTGGCGGTTCGTGGTGATGCCGTCGACCAGGTAATCCGTGCCTTCTTCCTGGCCGCCGTTGATCTTGGTCATCTGAAAGCCCGACCCGCCCGAAGACGTGCCGGGACCCACTGTGCCCGGAACAAGAAATTCCATCGATGTGATGGAGCGCAGACTGCCTGAAACCGCAAGAGGCAGGTCCTGCACCTGCTCCGGCGATATCGAGGCATCGATATCGGACGTGTCCTTCTCCAGCGACACAGTACCTGCAGTCACCGTGACATTCTCATTGGCCGAACCAACCGCGAGAGTCACATCGCGCGAAGTGGTCGCGCCCACAGCCACGATCACGCCGCTGTAAACGGCCGTCTTGAATCCGGCTGAGGTGATCGCGACCTGATACGTACCCGTGCGCACCGACGGAAAGACGTAATAGCCGGCGCTGGAACTCGCTGTTTTGTATGTGGTGCCTGTCGCTGCGTCCGTTGCGGTAATGGCAGCGTCGCCCACAACCTTGCCCGCCGGGTCGGTAACAACGCCGCTGATCGAACCCGTATCCAACTGCGCAAACGCAGATGCGCTCAAGGCCAGCAGCATGGCCACTACGCCGAGACATCCGGTCAACGCTCGCCGGCAAATCCAAAACCTGCCTGTCAGAATGTTCGTTGCGATTTTGTTTTTTGTCGTTCTCTTGATCACGCTTCTGCCTCCTGAACAAATGATTGCTGTGCTTTCTTGTTTTCCGTCGCCCCTCGTCCAGATTCGCTATTCAACTCGCGCGAAGGTGAGGGTCGAGGGTCTTGCGTCCGGTTAATAATTCTCCTTGCCTCCATCCGTTGAAGACATGGCGATTTTCTCCGGGTCCTCGACAGGTAGGGCCATGCGCTTTCGCGCAATCTGAGTCGTGTGGTTGTCCTGCCGTTCTTTGGTGAGGGCCCGCAGCTGCATGAAGTTCTGCATCGCTGTCTGCGCCTCGGTGGTCTGGTGCAGCTTGCGATAAATCAGGGCAAGCTTGTAATACGACGTCATGGCACGATCGTCTTTTGGATCGGCTGCGATCGCCAACTCAAATTCGTGAATCGCATCCTGGTCGTGGTTCAGACCCATCAAGCCCGTGCCCAGGTAATAGTGCGCATCGCTTAGGGTCGGGTCCTGTTGTGCGACCTGGTGCAGAAGCTCCACGCCCTCGGCAGGCTGCTGGTTCAGCACCAGCAGGCTGCCAAGCTTATAGCGTGCAGAAACCGCAAACGAGTCAATGGCAAGTTCTTCGCGATAGGCGGGACCGGCCTTGTCGTATTGCCCCGCAACCCAATATTGATCCCCAAGTTCTTCGTGCAGTCCTGGCTGGCGCGGCGCCATCTTCACTGCAAGCTCAAACTCGCTGATGGCTTCCTGCGTCCGATAGGCCTGCGCATAAGCTTCGCCGAGCACTTGGTGCACGCGCATCGAGTCGTGGTCGAGTTTGAACATGGCTCCGTACGAAGCGTTGGCCACGAGAAGATAGGCGCGGCCGCGGTGGTAGAGAACATCGGCGTCCGTTGGATCGAGCTTGTAGGCGCTGTCGAGCGGCGCAATGGCACCCTGCGCGTCATCCTCGGCGAGCCGGCAAATGCCGAGCCACATGTAAGCCTTGGCATTGGCGGGATCGAGATGCGTTTCGCGCTGTAGATTGCGCTCCGCGTCTTTAAACCGGTTCTGCTTGTAGGCAATCACTCCCAGAAACAAATTCGCGCCCCGCAACTCCGGCTTCAAACGAACTGCAGTCTCGAGCTCGGTGCGGGCTGCGTCCAGCTTGCCGGCTTGCTGCAGCGCCAGTCCCAGGTTGAAATGACCTTCGGCCCAGCCAGGCTTGCTCTTCGTCACCGTGGTGTACGAAGAAACGGCCCCGTTAAAGTCTCCCGCTGCCATCGCCTGCGATCCCTGCTGCATGGCCTGGGCGAGACCATCGTCTCCGCCGGTTTGGCCGGCAGCAGAAGTAGAAACAATGGCCCCAACCAGCAATGCGGAGCGGAAGCAAAGGGTCAGCCAGGCGAGGGGATTTCCTGGAGGAGATTGCAGACCATGGCGCGTGACTCTGAACTGGACCTGAGGCCATAGGGAAAAGGAGATCCTGCGTCCCTTCGCGAGGGCGCGAGGATGATCGGAAATCATTGTGTGTCTCACGTCCCTAGTCTCGCCCCTTCGGGCCTGCTTGTTCTTCCATTGCATTCCAGTAAGCGTTTGCTGGAATGCGCGGAAATCTGGCTCTGCTTGAGCACACGCATTCCAGCACCAACTTTGGAGAGCTGTAAAGAAGTTAACGGCTCAGCGGGACGTTAAGCGCCCGTAACCTATTCATGTTCCGTCTGTTATTGGCAACTTGAGTGGCCGGCAAATTGCTCCTTCCGACCCCGTTAAGTGAGACCTTGGCGATTTTGATCCGGTGATATAGTTGGGGATTGAGAGAATTCGGCGTGGATCATGGCAATGGGTGGCACTTCTTCGGTTGGTGAACCGGCAGTTCTCAGACCGGAACAGACCGCATTGGTGCGCCACCACCTCGAAGACATTCTGGCCAGCCCGGCGTTCGCCGGAAGAAAGCGGACGCAGGATTTTCTCCGCCTTATCGTCACCCACACCCTGCAAGGCGAAAATGACAGTCTCCGCGAGCGGATGATTGGGGCGGAGCTATTCGGTCGGCCGGTAAGTTACGACACAGGAAGCGATTCTGTCGTCCGTGTGCGAGCCAGCGAAGTGCGCAAAAAGCTGGCGCAGTTCTACAACGACTCGTCAGATCATCGCCACCCGGTACGGATCGAACTGCCCAGCGGATCCTACGTTCCAAGATTCCATTTCGAATCGACGGATGCGCAGCTCGCCGCCGAAACGCATCCGGATTCTGCGGCACCCGAGAAACATGCGGAAAACAACAGCGCGGGCGGAGATAGTGTTTCTCATGCGGGGACGGCGTCAGCCAAGCCTGAGCGCAAGGTAGAGTTACGCCGGATTGTCATTGCTCGCATTGCAGTCTGGAGTTTGATCGCTGCGTTCTTGCTTGTCGTCGGCTATGCGGGCTATCGGCGCTGGGTCGGGTCCGCGAACACGCACAAGGGAATCCATTCGATTGCGATTCTGCCGCTCGAAAACCTCTCAGGCACTCCGGCGCAGGACTATTTTGCCGACGGCATGACCGAAGAATTGATCAACGATCTGGGCCAGGTCTCCACACTGCGCGTCATCTCCCTCACTTCTTCGATGAGCTACAAAGGAACGAAGAAGAAGCTGCCCGACATTGCCAAAGAACTGGCCGTTGAGGCCGTGGTCGAAGGTGGCATCCTCCGCGACGGAAACCAGGTGCGCATCAGCACGCAATTGATTGACGCGCGGACCGATCGGCCGATATGGGCCCATACCTATACGCGCGATCTCAATGGCGCCATTGCCTGGCAGGGCGAAGTGGCGCAGGCTATTGCCGAAGAAATCAGCACGCAGCTCACCCCGCAGGAACAGGCGCATCTGGCGCGCAAAAATACAGTCAACACCGAGGCACAGGACCAGTATTTGCACGGCATCTTGCTGCGCGAAGCAGATGACTGCAAGGAAGCCGTCGATTTCTTCCATCGCGCTATCGCCATCGATCCGAGCTATGCGCAGGCGCACTCGGCGCTGGCCAGTTGCTACGGCCGCCTCGGTGAATCGGGCCGCATGCCCTATCAGGCAGCTTTTACCCAGCAAAAAGCTGAGGCCTTAAGTGCAATCCAACTCGACGATTCGCTGAGCGAAGCACATGCAGAGCTGGCCAATACCGACATGACGCTCGATTGGGATTGGTCGAATGCTGCGGCGGAATTTCATCGGGCCCTCGAGCTCAATCCGAACTCGGCAACCAACCATGAAAAATACGCCTTTTACCTTGTGCGCACCGGCAATCAGACCGAGGCGCTGGCAGAAATTGAACGCAGCGTCGATCTGGATCCGGTTTCAGGAAGCACCTTCCACGCCGAAGGATTTATCGATTACTTTTCGCGCCAGTATGATCGCGCCTTTGCCCTCACCCAATCCGCGCGCGTCTTAAGAACCAGTCTTCCTGACTGGAATTTCCTGCTCGGCGATCTCTATGCCGGCAAGGGAAGGTACGCCGAAGCCATCGCCGAGTTTGCAAAATCCGGCGACGGCCCTTATTCGCTGGGCCACCTCGGCAATGCCTATGCACGCGCAGGACAGGTCGACGCAGCACAAAGAACCATCGCGCGTCTGGAGCAGGATGTGCGCAAAGACGGAATCGGGCGCTATGAGATCGCGCTCGTGTACGCAGGCCTCGGCAGAAAGCAGGATGCCTTCAAGTGGCTCGAAGAAGCCTACAGCGTGCACGACGTTGGACTGGTCTATCTGAAAGCCGATCCGTGTCTCGATCCGCTGCGGTCCGATCCCCGATTCCTTGACCTGCTACACCGCGTCGGTCTGCGCTAAGAAATTCCGGCAATTCCCCCAGCAAGCTCCAGAGATCCTGCGATGGCGGGCCGGACCCCTATTCATTCGGTCGAGCCCGCAATGACAACCTTCGCTCCAACCCGTAGAACGCGATCAGGAAGACCAGGCCGAGTGCACTCATGCAGCGGCCGGCAACTACATCGGCAGTCGCAGTCCAATCTGCGCTCACCGTCACTTGCCCCTGCGGAATCGGCACGACCATTAAGCCGTTCCCGTGCTCCGTCAAAGCCGACGTCTCTCGTCCATTCACGGTCGTTTTCCATGCCGGAAAGCTGCGCAGCCGCAAAATCAGGTATCCGGCTCGTTCAGCCGTTCCCGCGAAGACTTTGTGACCCGGCAGATTTGATACCTCAGAGAAACTGCCCTCGCAATTGGCCTGAGTTGGCGGCACTAACTTCGATTGAGCCCCGTCGACGGAAATTTGCGCGAGATTGTTCACCTCACAATTCGCGGGAACACTCTGTTCAACCAGGGCATGCTCAAGTCCCGGCGGCGAATACTCCGGTTTGCCCTTGGTCTGTCCATCCATCGCCAGTCCCGGAAGCGCGGCCAGAACCTCACGGCATTCGTTGAAACCGATTCCCCAGGCGCTGATGCTGAGAACAAAAAACAACAGTCCGCATCCGGCCCACACCCAGATTCGCTTGCGCGCAGCCGCGAACCACACCGCTGCGGCGAAAAAGATGCCTAACGTCGGCTGCATCATTACGAGCCATCGCCAGGGAAACTGCAGCATCCTCAACCCGGGAGCCAGGTTCCAGATGTGAAGCGAAATCGGAAACTGCAGAACGAAAACTCCAACGGGAATCAGCGCCAGCGGGCCCCACCAGCTGTGTTCTCCGGGAAGCGTGCCGCGTCTCCACGCAATCAGCGCTGCAACAAGGGTGATCGCGAACATCGCGACCGCAACCTCTGACGCCAGCTCGATCATGAAGTCATGAGCAGCCGAGATGCGCACCGCCGATTGGCCAAATAGCCAATTATTCTCGATCCGATAATCCTTCTGAGAAACGGCAACCCCAAGATTAGCAAAGCCTCGTTCCCACGTTGCAGGAATCAGATAAATCGACGCGAGCGCCAGGCCCAGGGAGCCCGCAACCACCGCGCGCACAATTGGTGCCCAAGTCTTTCTGAGCACCGCGCTAACCATTGCCGTCGCGGCCAAAAGATAACTTGCCATGATCGCCAGCGGCCCGTTGCTGAGCCAGATTCCAGCAATCACAAGCGCCAGTGGAGCTGTGGTGCCCTCGAATGCGCGTCCCCAAAGTCTCTTCTCCGCACTGCGGTCTCGAAGCAGAAACAACAGCAGCAGCGGAATCCAGAAGCCCCCGGTCAGTTCTGCGAAAGCAGAGCGCTGGTAGATGTTGAACAGTCCAGCGCCGAGAAAGATGGACGCGCAACCTGCCAGGGTCGCCTGTCCCTCCAGGAAGAATTCGCGGCCCAGGGCTCGCGTCGCCAGACCGGTTGCCGCCAACAGAAGGAAATCAAATGCAAGCACCACCCCACTCCAGGGCAGAACCATTCCCAACAAAGCACCGGCCATCCAGCTCAGCGGGGGATAGAAAACAAACCGTGGTTCCCCCGCTCCAAAATTCGCGCTGCTTGCCCAACTCGGGTAGAGATCGCCCTGGAGCATGCTCCGCTGCGCGTCGAGCCACGAAACGAAATGAAAATAGAAGTCCGCGCCGCACGACGGACCCGACTTCAACAGCGGCAAAACTGCGATCAGCGCCGCTCCCACGATTACCGCGGGTCCGATAAGACCCGCGCTTCGGGGTCGTTGCTTTTCGCGTATCTTTTTGCTCAGGCTCTTTTTCCTATTTGTCATTGCTTATAAGCCTGAATACCACACCACTTTTGCAGCGCAGCCACAATCGTTGGCAGGTTCGATTCGTGCAGAACGTTGCTGTGGTCCAGTGGTACGAACTTCTCCTCAATGCCGCAACGCGCCATTTGCCTCCAACCCAGCAAAGCCGCCTGATCCACCGCACTGGGAGTGTCCGTACAGATGAAGTGCAGAATGGGCACATCGATAGCGCGAGCCTTGTAGAAAGGGAAGTAGTCTTTCTCCGCCTGGTGCAGAAACTTCATCACCCACGGCTGTCGAGTAGCAGGTGCAATCCATCCGCGCGTCGCAACCGCGGCCGCCCAGGCAATGCGGCGAACAAACCGGCGCAAGTTCCGAAAAACCTTCGGATGCTCGCCCTTCCGGAACATCTTCCATTCGGCCCTGGTTCGTTCCAGCCAGGTTGGCCAATCCAAAAAAGGAGAAGGATAGCCCGGCATCAACACGTCGAAGAAAACCAGCTTCACCTCTTGCCCTTCCTGCCAAAGCTGCCGCGCTGCCTCCAGTGCAACGACCCCGCCGTAGCAATATCCACCGACAAAGTACGGTCCCTCCGGCTGCTGTTCACGAATCCGCGCCGCCGAAGCCTTCCCGTTATCTTCGGTCGTCGTCAGAGAGCGCATAAACCAGGTGCTCGCCGGGCGAACAATCGACAAGCCCATTTTTCCGGCAAGATGCTTGGCAAGTCTGCGAAAGTAGAGCCCTTCATTTCCATCCGATGGAATGCAATAGAGCCGCTTGCTTGCATTCGATTCTCCTATGGGAAAAATCTGAATTTGACTCGAAGCATGCGTGCTCCGGCTCGAATGCGGCATCGCGCGAACCAGATCAGTCAAATGATCGAGCGTTGGCTGATCTAGAAAGCTTGCCGCCAAAGCGCTGGTCTCCACGCCAAAGCGCTCATCAATCTCCGCCAGCATGTTCACCGCCGCCAGCGAGTCTCCCCCCGCTTCAAAAAAGTCTTCATCGAGACCCATGTCCTCGCGGTCAAGAATGCGCCCCCAAATCTCATAGATCTTGTAGAAGACGTCATCCGCCAGGCGGCCCTCCGTCTGCTCTGCAGGCATAGGCGCAGCAATGGGAAGGCTGTTGAGCGTCTGAGCGAGCTGCCATCGTTGCGGCTTGCCAAGATCTCCGCGCGGGATCTTGTCGACAAAGCAAATGCGGCGAGGAATCTTGTAAGGAGCAAGATGCTTTGCAGCGAATCGGCGAATCTCGCTCGGGCTCACAGACTGGCCGCCATCCCTGCGAAGGACCACGGCACACGCCACATCTTCACCCAATGTCGGGTGCGGAATCGCAAACGCAGCTGCGTCGAGCACGGCAGGATGGGAGCCGATCACTTCGTCCACCTCGCCCGGCGCAACCTTCTCGCCGCCGCGATTGATCATTTCCTTCAGTCGGCCCGTGATGAAGAGATTCCCATCCGCATCCACGTGGCCGGCATCGCCGGTTCGAAACCAGCCGTCATCAAACACGGTCGCGCTCGCCTCGACGTCACCCAAATACCCCGGAAACACTGCGGCCCCCCGCACAGCGATCTCTCCGTCACGACCCGGTACGAGCTGTTCGCCCGACTTTCCGAAGATCCCGATTTCCAGCCCGCAACTGCGCCCCGCCGATTTTGGAACCCGATCGCCCCCAAGAAAGGCATCGACGGCGATGGGGCACGCCTCGGTCATTCCGTAGTCGTTGAAGACGGGCACATGCAGGATTCGTTCCAGCGCGTCCTTCGCAGCCTGAGGCAGCGGCGCGCCGGCAGACTGAACAAATCGAAGCGAAACAGGTTTCTCCGCAGTCTCACTTCTCAATTGCACCAGCGCAGCCTGGTGCACCGCCGGGGCGCAGTCATACCAGGTGGGCTTCCACTCCTCAAGCCAACCGAGATACGCCTTGGGATCAAACCCGCCTGTCGCAATCACCACGCCGCCCGCAACAAACTGCGCGAGCGTATTCTCGATCCCGATAATGTGGCTCAATGACGTCATCAATAGCTGGCGGTCTGAGGCTTCAAGCTTGAGAGAATCACGCCGCGCTGCGGTCCCGGCATCGAGATTCGTCCCCGTCAATTGCACCACCTTGGAGGTGCCCGTGGTACCCGATGTCATCAGAAGGAGCGACACATTTGAACTCGCGCGGCGCGTTTGCAGCGTTCCAGTTGCCAGGGTCGCCTTCCATTCACTTGGGTGCTGCGCCAGGCAGGCATTCAAAACAATGAGCCCCGTCGCAGCGGCGGCAATTCCCTCCGCTTCGAACTCCGGCGCAACAATCAACGCTTTGGCAGAGAGCTTCTTAAGCGAGACTGCCACTTCGTCGGCGACAGTCTTTGGCGGCAGGGGGGCACATACGCAGTGGCTCAGCACGCCCATCACCGTCATCACCTGAAAAATGCCTTGGGGAACGAGAACCGCAACGGTGTCTTCTGAGGAAATGCCGGTCTCAAGCAACCGGGTATGAACTGCCTCTAGATATCCCCACAATTCGCCGTAGCTCAGAAGCATGCCGCCTGGTTCCAGCAGGGCTGTCTCGCGCGGACTCGCCTCGGCAAAATCGGCGACGGCCTTCAGTCCAGCAAGGAGTGAACGATGCATGCACGATGCTCCAGGAGAAAGCACTCCAAGGTTGGAATACTTTCAGATTTTGCCCGTTCAGACTCCCACGAATTGTGGGGATTGACCCTGCTATTCTAACGGCAGGATACTGAGCGATCAATGCGCGCCGCGCAGTCATCCTTTAAGAAAACTGAATCAGCAAATGGCTTCTTCGCCGGAACTCCAGAACTCCGCAGTGGCCCCCATCGTCGTCATCCGCGGTGCCGATCGCTCGTGGCGCTTGCATTGGGACGAGATCTGGCAGCATCGAGAACTCCTCTATTTCCTCACCTGGCGCGACATCGCCGTGCGCTACAAGCAGACGGCCATCGGCGTCGTGTGGGCTGTCTTGCAGCCATTGGCCATCGCTCTCTCCTTGAGCCTGTTTCTGGGCCGATTCGTCCCCGTGCAGCCGCAGGAATTGCCTTACCCGCTCTTTGCTTACTCAGGCATGGTCGTCTGGCAGCTTTTCGCCCAGGGATTAACTGAATCCAGCAACAGCGTGTTGGCCAGCGAGCGGCTGATCACCAAGGTCTACTTTCCTCGCGTCCTCGTGCCCATGTCCGCGGTCCTTGCAAGCCTCGTCGACTGCGGAATCTGCCTGGTTATCCTCTCTGTGTTTCTTGCCTACTACCGGATCACTCCGACAGCAAGCATCCTCGCACTTCCTGTAGGCATCTTTTTGGCCGCGCTCACAGCATTCGGCATCGGCCTGTGGCTCTCCGCCCTCAATGTGAAATACCGCGACGTTCGCTACACCCTTAACTTTCTTATTCAGTTCTGGTTCCTCGCCACGCCCATCGCCTATCCCAGCAGCATTGTGCCGCCCCGTTGGCGCATTTGGTACGAATTGAATCCGATGGTGGGCCCAGTCGAAATTGTTCGCTGGGCACTGCGAGGCACAGGGGTATTGCCCTTGCATTCCCTGGCTGTGTCGATCTGTGTGGCTTTCGTGCTCTTCGCCGGCGGTCTCTACTACTTCCAACGAACTGAGGATAGCTTTGCCGACTTCATCTGAAGCGGGAAATCCGATTGCGATTCGCTGCGAAGCCATCGGCAAGCGCTACCGGATCGGCCGGCAACAGCGCTATCGCACCCTGCGCGATTCGCTCACCGAACTGGCGCGTGCGCCCTTTCGGCATATTGCCGCCTCATGGCGCTCGCTTGGCGAAGACAGCACTTCTGAACTCTGGGCCCTGCGCGATCTCTCCCTCGAAGTACGACACGGCGAAGTTCTCGGAGTCATCGGACGAAACGGCTCCGGCAAGTCCACCCTCCTCAAAGTACTCTCACGGATTACCAAGCCCACAGAGGGCGTCGCCGAGATTCGCGGACGCGTAGGCACGCTGCTTGAAGTGGGTGCCGGGTTCCATCCGGAATTGACCGGGAGAGAAAACATCTTTCTCAACGGCGCCATTCTCGGCATGCCGCGCCGCGAGATCAGTCGAAAATTCGACGAGATTGTGGAGTTTTCCGAGTGTAGCCGCATGCTCGACACGCCAATGAAACACTACTCCAGCGGCATGTATGTGCGGCTCGCCTTTGCTGTGGCAGCACACCTCGAAACGGAGATTCTCTTTGTCGACGAAGTGCTCGCCGTGGGCGACGCCGCCTTCCAGAAGAAATGCCTCGGCAAAATCGGCGACGTTGCCACGCAAGGTCGAACCGTTCTCTTCGTCAGCCACAACCTGCTGGCTGTCGATAGCTTGTGCACACGAGCAATTTGCCTCCATGATGGAAAAATCGTGCTGGAAGGCAAGCCGCTTTCCGTAACGTCCAGCTACTTGCGGAAGTGGTTGCCGGCGTTCAAAGAAGTCGTCCACGACGAGATCGCTGCTGCTCCCGGAAACGACTTGATTCGCCTGCACCGTGCTCAGGTCCGGCCCGTGAACGGCGTTCCCCAGGATCCCATCACGGTGCGAACGCCCATCGCGGTGGAGCTCGAATACTGGAAATTGGCGGCGCACACTTGCCTGGACTTCGCCATCGAAATCTTCAACGAGCACGGTGTCAGCATTTTTGCCACGGCTCGGTTAGGACAGCCCCCTGCCCCCGCCGGCTTATTGCGCAGTTCCTTCTTCATCCCTGCCGACCTCATGAACAACGGCACCTACTGGATTCATGTAGCCGTGCTCCTTGGCGGAGTGACCCCACTGATCGAATGGCAGGATCTCGCTGCCTTTGAGGTTCAGGATGCGCCAAGCGAGTTGCGTGGCGACTATCACGAGGCTTGGCCCGGAGCCGTCAGGCCCAATCTCGAATGGAAAATGGAGCACATCGGCCCGCTGCCATCTGCAGCAGCCGGCATTTCGCCAAAGGATCAACACCGATGACCGCCCTCCGGGAACACCTCGCGCATTGGCACGCGAATCCGCGGCGTCGCAGTCTCTCCTATATTTACTCGCGTCTTCGAGTCATTCTTCTTGGCGCGGATCAGGCCGCAAGAGACAGGATCCAACCGCTCGATCCCCCCATTGAAACAGGCTACATCGAAATCCTTTCGGATCCGGCATTTCAACGATCTGTGTCTGCAGTGAAAGAACGCACCTATCTCGACGAAGCCAGGCTTGCCAATTTATGGAACATGGTGAGACTGGTCGGGCCGGGCACTTTTCTCGAGGTCGGCTCATATCTTGGTGGAACCGCCATGCACCTCTGCAACGCCATCGACGCATTCAAGCCGGGTGCGAAGTTCTATTGCTTCGACCCGTTTGAACATGGTGGCTTTGAAAAGATGACAGACACAGATCGTGCATTCAAGCCAACAGACTTCATGGACACAAGCGTCGCGGAGGTAACGAAGTTCCTATCCTCGAAACCCTACGCAACAGTCGTCCAGGGTTTCTTCCCGGCCGTCGCCGAAGGACTGAATCTTTCCGATATCGCGTTTTGCCATCTCGATGTGGACGTTCACGACGCGACGCTGAGAAGTCTGGAATATCTGGCGCCGCGGCTCGCCCCCTCAGGCCTGATCGTCATCGACGACTTCGGTCACAGCGAAACTCCGGGCGTCGAAAAGGCAACGATGGAGTTTCTCGCCGCGCATCCATCCTTCGTCGTTCTTCCCATGTTCCCCTGCCAGGCCCTGCTCATGCCCAATACCTTCAGGAATTCCTGACATGTCCAACTCTCCTGCCTCCGCTCCGCACCGCCAAAAAGCCGGAACTCGCTATCTTGTCGATGTGCTCCGCAGCGAAGCTGAACTGGAAAGAATTGCCGACGACTGGAATCGGCTGAGCGAAACCGCCGAATTCCCCAATGCATTCTCAACGTATGGCTGGTTTTGTGCGTGGTATCGCCGACACGCCCAGGAACACCGCCCAGGCCATTTCCTTCCTCATGTCCTTGTCTTGAAAGAAGGCGACCGCATCGCGGGCCTTTCGCCCTTCGTCCAAAGAATCGCGTCTCATGCCGGTCTTCCCGTGCGCAGGCTTGAGTTTGTCACGCATCACGCCGATTACAACGACCTGGTCACGGGAGACGATGCTGCTGGCCACGCCCAGGCCATCGCGGCATTCCTGGCCCAAACCAGCGACACATGGGACGTCCTCCATCTCAGGGACCTGCGCGACCTTGGTGCGGGAGTCGGACCGATCGAGCAGGCTCTCGCAGGCGCCGGCCTCTTTTCAAGAATTGCGCTGGAAAAGGAAGGGTGTCCCTTCCTGGCAATGGATGGAGATGCCGCTAGCCTCATGACCAGGCTCTCCGCCCACGAACGCCGCACGCTCCGCCGCAGACGCGAACGGGCCGCTGACGAAGGATTGCGCATCCGCATCCTCGAGCATCCCGAAGAGGAACCCGGCCTCCTCGAAAGAATGAAAGCGCTCGATTGGCAAAAGCATCTTCACAAGCAGTTGCCGACTTTCCTCGGCAATTATCCTGAAGTCTTTCAATCCCTCTTTGACTGCCTGGGACCGCGCGGTTGGCTCTATGTAGCGCTTTTAGAATCGGGAGGCAAGGCCATCGCATTTCAGTTCGGATTTCGCTGTGGCAATCGGCTATGGGACTACGCCAAGGCTTACGACCGGGCCTATTCCCGCTTCGCGCCGGGAACGCTCCTGCTTCCTGATCTCCTCAACTATGCTTTTCAACACGGCTTCAAGGAATACGACTTCCTCCGCGGAGAGGAGACTTACAAAACAGTCTGGAATAGCGGCCTGCATCGGCGATTCCGCGTGTTGATCTGGAATCGAAACTACACATCGCGGATGCGAAAGTTTTTCTATCACGATATTGGACCGTCCATCCGCCGAATCCTGCGCAGAGAGAGCTGATGGCAAATCCCTCTTACGCTGTTGAAGCCATCTCCTCTCCAGAGAATCTCTCCGGTCTCAAGGAAGTCTGGACGCGCCTGAGCGCCTCGAGCAAAAACCCAAGCGTCTTTTCCACCTGCGAGTGGTACAGCGCCTGGTATCAACGTCTCGCTATGGGAACCGGTTCGAAAAGGGAGCCGTGCGTTCTACTCCTCAAGAGAAACGGTGCCATCACAGGACTCGCTCCGCTCGTGTGCACGGCTTCGACCCGCTTTGGTTTGACCACGCGCCGTATTCACTTCGCCTCGCAGGAGCAAGAGTGGGACTATAACGATCTGGTGCTGGGCGATGACTTGCCGGGCCAGACCGATGCAGTCATCAACTACCTGAGCCAAGTCCCGAAACAATGGGATCTGATCGACCTTCGTGACCTGCGCGACGTCGACCAATCAATCTCGCACATCGAAGCCGCCCTGCACCGCGCTTCCTTGCCCTATCGCCTCCACTATGAAGAGGAGAAATGTCCGTTCTCCCCGATTGAAGGCCCATGGGCCGAAATCATGGCCCGGCGCTCACGGTCAACCCGTCGCGCTTTCCGCAAGTTCAACGAGAGAGGTGTCGAAGGACTATCCGTGCGCATCGTCGAAAGGCCCGACCAGGAACCCGGGCTTCTCGAAAAGATGATCGCGGTCGAAGCAGAAAAGCACGTCGGCGGCAACCCAACCATCCCCTTCCTCGGCAAACATGCTGCACCGTTCCATGAGATTTTTGCCAACTTGGGACCGCAACAATGGATCGTCGTTCTCCTGCTCGAGTTGAAGGGCAACCTGATCGCCTGGCAGCTCTGCTACCGTTGCGGCAAGAGCCTCTGGGGCTACCTTACCGCCTTCGACCACCGATATTCCGAGTTCTCGCCCGGCACGATGCTCCTCCCCGCAGCCATGGACTATGGCTTCGCCCGCGGCTTCACCGAGTTTGATTTCATGAGCGGCGAAGAACCTTATAAGATGCGATGGGCATCCGGCTTCCACAAGACCTACCGGCTGCTCATCTGGAACCGGCGCTGGCTCTCGCGGCTTCGCGCCCATCGCAGGCTGCGCGCCATCCGGTCCGTACTGAAAGGCATCGACGACAGAGTCGGCCATGATTCTGCCGCAGACGATCCGGCCAACTGAGTCAAACCGGGTCAAGCGCAACACAAGGAAAGGAGCACACAGTGTCGCAAGACGTTCCACAGCAATTAGCGCAGAATCTGCAGGCCTTTCGTACCGCCGAAGCCGTTGCTGACCTTTCCGTCTATCGATTGTTCGCGGATGAAGAATACCTTTTCCCCAAGTATTACAAGCCTGGAGAAACCGTTCTCGACCTGGCATGCGGCCTGGGAAGAACGACCCTCCTCCTGCACGAAATGGGGATCCAGGTCCGTGGAGTCGATCGTTCCGAGGTCTTCATCGAGATCGCCAGGCGCCGCCTTCCCTATCTCGACCTGCAGGTTGGCAGCTACGACCATATCGAAGAGGCAGACGCTTCTTTCTCTCATGTGCTCATCTCGTTCAACGGAATCGACTATGCCTTTCCCGTCTCGCAACGAGAAGCCGCGCTTCGCGAATGCGCGCGCGTTTTAAAGCCGGGAGGCACCTTCATTTTCTCCTCGCACAATCTCAAATCCCTTCATTGGTTTTCGCCCTATTACAGAGACCGGCTGGCGTGGAAGCTCCGCAACTGCCCCAAAGCCTTCAAGGAATGGGACTATATAGAAGAAGATGGCGTGCACTGCTTCTATGCCTCGCCCAAATTTACGATCGCGCAAACCCAGGCGGTCGGGCTCCAATTGCTCGAAGTGAAAGGCTTCTCAAAATTTCAAAACGCCTCCGTGGATCAATACTTCTCTCCTTATGTCGATTACGTCTTCACCAAGCCTCCTGTGACTTGAGCGAGAATCGAAATTGATGAAGCTGTCGGTCGTCGTCCCCACATTTAACCGGAAACCCATCCTCGAGCGCGCCCTGCATGCGCTTGCATCTCAGGATCTCTCGCCGGAACAGTACGAACTCATTGTGGCGGTCGACGGATCAACCGACGGCACCGTCGAAATGCTGCGCGCATTCCAGCCTGAATGCGCATTCCATTATCTTGAAATTCCTCACGGCGGCCCCAGCGCAGCGCGAAACGCGGGAATTCGAACGGCAACCGGGGAACTGATTCTTTTCCTCGATGACGATCTCATCGCAGTACCCGACCTTCTTCGCCAACACTGCGAGTCTCACGTCGATTCCGCGCCGCGCGTGGTCCATGGGCCCATTTACATCTCCCCCGAAAGCGCAGAAACCATCATCCGCTATGTGTCCGAGGAGGCCTACGAGGGCTACTATCGTTCCCCGGACTTGAAAAAGGAGCTTCGCTATCCAGAGGCGTTCGGCTCGTCCATTGCCGTCCTCTCTTCCCTGGCCAACAGCTCCATGCCGCGTGAACTCCTCATCCAATGCGGCGGTTTCGACGAACAGATCCGGGCGGCAGAAGATTTGGAACTGGGATTACGCCTGTGGCGACTCGGCGTGTCGTTCGCCTTTCTACCCAACGCCATTGCACGAGAAATCCACGTCAAGTCTTCGTGGGAATATCTGCAATGGCAGTCCCGAACCCTCGCTGTCGGTGACATCCGCGCCAGCCGCAAGCATCCGGAGTACCGTCCCTACTCGCTCTTCTCCTCTCTCGGAGAAACACGCCTCTCCACGAAATGGCTGCGGAACGCGCTCGTGCGCTTTCCCCTGTCGCCCGTGCCCCTTCTGGCCTTTCCTTTGCACTTCGAGAAATATTATTGCCGCTTTCTTTCTCTTCGCAGAATGGGGATGCGCCTGTTGCAGATTGCCGAGCGAATCACGCGCCTGCGCAGCGGAAAGACCGCAGCCGGTTCCTGGCAAGCCCTTGAAAACGAGTTCGGCAAAAGATGTCCAGTCCTCATGTATCACCACATCGGCCCATCGCGCCCCGGCGCCTATCGCGAGTTGACCGTATCTCCAGAGAAATTTGAACAGCAGATACGGTGGCTTTCCCGCTGGAACTATGTCGCCATCCAGCCGTCTCATTGGCTTCGATGGCGCAAAGAAGGCGCCGGCCTTCCCCAGAAGCCGATCTGCATTACATTCGACGACGCCTATGAAGACATCGCAGAGTATGCCTTGCCCATTCTCCGTCGTTACGGATTCAGCGCCGCCGTCTTCGTGGTGACCGGAGAAATCGCTGGAACCAATGCATGGGACGAAGCCCAGGGAAGCGGCACATTGCGGCTCATGAACGCCGAGACCATTCGCTCCTGGGCCGCGCAGGGAATCGAATTCGGAGCCCACAGCCGAACCCATGCCGATTTGACAAAGCTTTCCGCCTCCCAATGCAGAGACGAGATCGCAGGCAGCAAAAGCGACCTTGCCGCGATCCTCGGATCGCCCGTCCTCTCCTTCGCCTATCCTTACGGGGAATACAACGAGGCCGTTTGCAACATCGTTCGAGATGAGTTCGAACTTGCCTTCAGCACAATCGAAGGACTCAACGACTTGCAGACCGACCCGCACCTCATCCGGCGCGCCGCCATTGGACCCGACGACTCGCTTCTCGGGTTCGCTATGAATGTACGGTTCGGCGGCCAGAGAGCCATCAAAGATCTGCGCATCAAACTTGGCGTGCGCACTCGACTCAAGCGCGCGCTCAAAAGATTCTCAGGGACCCGGAACAACGCGACAAACTAGCCAGGCGCGGTCCCATCATCGAATGGCACAGGATCGTCTACGGAAATGAAAACAAGGCAATCGAACGCAGTGCGAGTCCTTCACGTGTTGGGCACGGCAGATCCCGGCGCAACGGCCATCTGTCGCATCGTTCAGAGCCTTGCCGCAGCGGCCGATCCCGCCCAATACCAGATCCATGCCTGTTTTCTTCAAAATGGAAGCCTCCTCGATCATTTCCAGCAGGCCGGCATTCCAGCCACCTGCATCCACTGGAACGGCACACCGCGCCACGTAAGCGGCGCCATGCGTTATGCGGCCCTGTTGCGGTCTGCAGACTTCAGCATTCTCCATCAGCATGTCGCAGGTGGATTTCTCACGCTCATGGGACGCAGCCTCACCCATGCTCGTGTCTTGCTCCACCTGCACGGGCGCGCATCCGAGCGAGATAGCGTCGTTCCTCCCGTTTTCAAGTTGCCCCGGCGCGATGCCGTGATCGCCAATTCTCAAGTCGTGGCTCAATACTGCAACGACCCAAGCGCCGTGGTCATCTATCCCGGAATCGATGTTTCCAACGATCCTCCCCATCGCCGCGCGCACCAGGGCCTCATCATCGGAACGGCCTGTCGCCTCGAACCCATCAAGGGAATCACCCACCTCCTCAAAGCATTTGCCGTCCTCGCGTCCGAGCGCGCTGACGTTCGCCTCGAAATCGCGGGAGCCGGATCCTTGCGAGCTTCCCTCGAAGAAGAAAGTCGCCGCCTCGCCGTAGCAGACCGTGTCCGCTTTCTCGGTTGGCGCGACGATCTGCCCGCCGTCATGGCCGGCTGGGATATCTTCGTGCTGCCGTCTCTGGATGAAGGTTTCGGCGTATCCGCATTGGAAGCAATGGCCGCGGGCTTGCCCGTGGTTGCAAGTGCCGTGGGCGGACTCTGTGAGCTGGTGGCCAATGGCGAGTCGGGATTTCTTGTGAGCCCCGCTTCACCCGGCCAAATCGCCCTCCGCCTCCGTGAATTGATCGAGAACGCTTTGCAACGGGAAGCCATGGGAACTGCAGGACGGGAGCGCGCACAGCGCGAGTTTTCCCTCGCGCGCATGATCGACCAGACATTCGACGTCTATTCCCGGCTGTTGCGCGACCACCAAACAACGGCTGGAAACTGAGCAACCGCAGCATCGTTCCCAAAAGGGGAAACCGATGTGACCAACGATTGCCCTGCGCTGCCGTCGCCTTGCAGTCCAATACCTTTCGAAAGCGTAGACTGGCCTCAGAGTCGAGAAAAAGGGCGGCGCTCCGGATGCGGGTCGCCGTTTTCTTTTGCGGCAAATCTCCGTTTGAGCCAATGGAGCAAATGTGCACATAAGTGCGGCATAGCAGCGTTTTTCTCAGAGCTAACCTTCCGGGAATGTTCGGGATGAGGGCAGAAAGTGGTACCCCCCCCTCCCGGTGCATACCTGTTGAGCCAATCGAAATTTCAGGGCACAGAAATTTCACAGCATCAACGCCACGCAGCGCGATTGCGCCTTCGCAATCGGCTGTTCCACGCTAATGCGGAACACGATTTGAATTCAGAAATGGAGGAAAATGGTCGGGACGGATGGTTCCCAAGAGCAACTTCAGGTTCCCGCACAGCAACCTCGCAGAAGCTGTTTTTCTCTTCGCTGCTGATTCTTCGATGGTTCCCGAAGAGGAACCTTCGGTTACTCCGCAGCTCCCCACTGGGGGAGACGTGTCCCTATAAATCCGATGCCGTAGGCGGCGTGCTCTTGGCTACCAGCGCCCCACTGCCGTTTACGGATGTAAACACGCCACAGGCCGCCTCCTACCTGGGTAGGGCAAGAATTTCCCTCCACTGGTCGAAGTTGTCACTTGATGGGTCAGCTTCATACTGGGAAGGGAGCAAACCACGCATTCGACCATCCAAGAGCTTGGCTGCGAATAGAGTCTCGAACATGCTGTCTGAGGCGATCACGAATTCTGGGGGTTTAGCCCTTACCAAAGAACTGTTGACCTCATCGATGGATGAGTCAGGGTCAGACTCACATACCAGCGATTTAGGGAACCAGATGGGCCAATTGGGCTCTTCTTTAGTGCTGAGCAATCCCACAATTCTTTTGAACTCTTGGCTATCAAAAGGGGAAAAGGCATAGACTCTTGTCCCCTGCCTCGGGCCCCATGAAACGATGTCGAATCTGAATGCCAAGTCAAATCGCACTGCCATGGCCACGCCTGACATTACTCCGTCATACCAATCACGCGCTATCGTCTCTTCAAAAACGAGGCGTGACAGAATCGGAAATGATAACTGAGATGGGAACATGACCGTCCTCAAAGCTTAAGGCCAAAAAATGGAATTGAAAACTTGAACTATCGTATCGTTGACAGGTTTTGGAAGCACAACCGTCCAGTGATTGCGGCCTCCAGTCTTCACCACCTGAAATGCACTCTCGACAGCAGATTTCGCAGCAGTCCCACCGGGATTCTTTAGATTCGGTTTTGCGGTAGTCGAAACTCCATGAATCCCGATCTTCTCTTCCGCATTTGCAGCATCTCCAGCAAGCTTCTCGATTGTTGATTCAGCTTTTGTTCCGTAGCGGGTCAGGAGAGTCTCACCGGCCTCCCCAAGTTCGGATAATGCTTTGCCTGCTTCAACAATCTCCCCTAGGTCACCGTCAAGACCATAAGCATGTTTGACGGCGTTGGCCCGAGCGCTTTGTCCAACGGGCTAATCGGTTCCTGGACTTGGGTTGGCGCGTCGGGTCTCCGTTCTGCTGTCGGGCCCCATCGCACGCCTGACACCCTGGGTAGCCACCAAATTGAGGCGGATTTTGCGCAGCTGTCATCATGGCGTTCGAAAGCTGGTCATTCGCAGATGAAACGGCTTGCTGAAATGCGTCCGGTTCGCTAGCGCCGGACGTGTCCTGCCCACCTATTGCCCCAACCATTCCAGATCCGAGACTATAAGCGTGCCAATTTCCGAGGACATCCAAACTCCAGCCACCTTCTCCTAGTGCAGGCCAGAGATTTTCAAAAGTCCTCGATGTTGTCGCATGACCATCTGCGTCGACCCTCGGCCCCTTTTGGATGGACGAGGCTCTGGATCTCTCTTTTTCACGACGACGTTATGTTAGTTCATTGGAAACGGTATAAGAGGCTATAACCAGCATGGCTGGAAGGGCGGTCTTGCCATCCGCGGCGGCCTTGTCCCGGGGTCCCCACAAAATCCCCCACAAAATGAAAAACGGAAGCGAGGAAGCTCCCGTAAGTCGCTGATTTCAATGGTCGGGACAGGCAGATTCGAACTGCCGACCCCTCGCACCCCAAGCGAGTGCTCTACCAGGCTGAGCACAACGTCTTTAAATACAATGAGATGCAAGATTTGACTCCGAATTTTACCACTCGCTTCGGAGACAAATAAGATGGGATTTTCAGAGTTTATTCGGGAACGCCACTTCCTCACAAACGTCTCGCCGTCAACGCTGGAATGGTACAAGCACAGCTTCAAATGGCTGGACACGGAATCACCCACGCAAGATGACTTGAAGGCCGCCGTGCTGAAGATGCGTGCCAAGGGACTGCGAGCCACGGGCTGCAATTCGGCCATCCGCGCAATCAACGCATACGTGCATTGGGCCAACGCCGGGCCGGACGTGAAGTGCGGTCCTGCTTGCAAGCATCCGAGAATCGCGCAATTGAAAGAGCCGCAAAACGTGCTGCCCACTTTCACTGACAAGCAAATCCGCTCGCTGGTGGAATGGAAGCCGAAAGGTAGACTAGAGCGGCGTCTCCATTTGATCCTGCTCTTTCTCTTTGACAGCGGGGCACGAATTGGCGAAGTGCTCAAGCTGCGCATCACTGACATCAACCTTGATGACTTGCTGGTGACGCTGGACGGCAAGGGCAGCAAACTGCGTGTGGTTCCAATCAGCTTTGAATTGCGAAAGGCCATCCACCGCTATGTTTCAGACTTCAACCGCAAGCCGGAATCGTTGCTGTTTGCAACATCCGAAGAGACGGCGCTAGACCGCCACAACGTGCTGCATTACGTGAAGCGGCTTTGCCTCTCGCTAGGATTTACCGCACCGGGGCGGACCCTTCACGCAACGCGGCACACATTCGCAACCGGATACTTGCGCTGGGGCGGAAACGTCTTCTGTTTACAGAAGGTCATGGGCCATTCAGACCTTGAGACTACGAAGCGATACGCGCACATGACCACGGCAGACCTCCAGGCCGTCCATGAGCGGCTGAGCTTGTTGTCAAAATAGTGGCCCTTCGTGAATTTTGCGCGGACGTTTTGTATTCGCCGGGGTCCTGCTTCCGGATTCAGTTTTCCCTCCACCAGTCCGGGAGCTTGACCTTTTCTTTCCAATGCGTATAGACCGAGTCCGCAATGCTAGGTATTCCGACTTGGAGGTCTGCTACGCAGTCCGGGCCGTAGAAGCCCATTGATCTGTTCCCGTTGTAAATCAGAACCATCTCAGCTCCGCGCCCCACGCCAGAAATAGCCTTACCGGTCTCTCTGAAGATGAGAGCAGCAAGCAGGAAGAGCTGTGCCCTGCCAATGCTAGGCTGATACAGCCGGTCAGCCAAAAAATCAGAGATAAACTTACCGCTGCCCTCCGCTGCATAAAATTCCTCACGGACGAGCATTGCTGATTCAGTTCTGTATAGAAATGGAACGCGAGGTTCCTTTTCAATTGTCGCTACGATCAACAAACGTATCTCATCGCGATCTGTCTTTACATAGCGGGTATATGTGGCCTCAAGGGCACCTTCCAAAATGTCCTGATGGCTAGTTTCTACATCGATACCAGATTCGGCAGCTTCAAAAAGGGCCTGTTCACAGGCATCTTGCGCTTTTTTGATAATGGCTGTCGGTCCCGCACCAGCAATGAACATCTGAAACTTGAGGTTGGACACGCGAGAGATTTTGCATACCTCTCTCTTCGAGAATCCATCGTTCTCTTCACGGTCAGCGCATAGCAGAATCCCGCCTTTGTCGGCTCGAAATGCTGCAATCAGGGTCATGCGATTATCGTAACCGCAATCACTTCCTCCATCCCCGAGCCGTCTCCGGCCACTAAGTCCCACAATTCGATTACCGCGTATTCTGGAGGAATGGGAGGGATTGGCAGATGGAAGCTAAAGGTTGGAAAGGCGAGATGCTTGGTGTCAGAGTCGGTGCAAGGAACAGGGACAAATACTTCAGCCGCGATTGGGATAGCGTCCACATCGAAATAGAAGGCAACACGCACTCAATTGTGCCGCCTCCCGGCTTTTGGAAACGTTGCCCCGAGCTTCGCTCAGCCGAAATACAAGAATGGCTTATTAAGCGCGGCCTTGCCCCGTGGCCGCACGGATCGCCTCCCGCACTTGAACTGGTCCCGCTTGGTGGTCAGCTCTTCCGGCTCTCTACAGCCCCTTAAGGCAGTTTTTGGTCGTACAATGGTACGGGGCCTATCGCATAAGACTCGTATTTTCAAACACTTGCCGTGTTGCCGTTTTGCCGCTAAATGTGGCAGAAATGGCGCAATTTTGAGAATTATTTGTGTCTATAGATAAATCGATTGCGGCGCTCTTTTCAGCTTCTTATTTGGAGATTTGACCCCACCCGTGCCCTTGTTCGCGGAGTCACGGAGTCAGAGAGTCAATAGATCCCCTGAAAGTGTGTTTTCCGTAACTGATTGATTTACATATACATATACATATACATAAATCAATCTCGCCATGTAGTAGACGGAGGGGCACACTATGACGCAATGACTCCGCTCTGCTCGGTGGGCATACTCCGTACCGCATTCCCTATAGAAAGAGATACGGGATATACACCCCACACCACACGGGTGTGTGGGTGTGGTGGCATGTGGGTCTGTGCTTCAAGCGGTATGCTCGTACCCGTACCTCCCTCGCGCCCCGCACCTTCCCCTGTCCTTCCTCGCGCCCCAATCCCCTGTTGCTCCGGCCCATAACCAAACTCTCCATCTGTACACACACCTTGTGTGTACAGAGGAAAGGATGGGTGTGACGTGAGATCTATTCCTTCCTCCTCTTCCTTTTCTCTATAGGGAGAGGAGGCGGTTTTGCCCTTCCGCCGTGTCCGTCTATCAATAGGCGGGGAGGACAGGACCTTTCCACCTCCCTCCGTAGGTTGCGAGGAAGCGGAGGAATTGGCAGACGCGTTGACCGTCATTCAAGGCACAAAACCATGACCGTTACGGGGGAGAATGAATTAAATGAAATTCTCCCACGGCGGTTGTGGTTGTCATAAAGACGGCAGCGTCGTCGTCGTTCTCTTTCCTATAGGACGACGATGACCGGGCCACACCAATCGAAAGGGCTCAGCAGAAGTTCACCACTTTGCAGGCAATTTCTTTTGTCCCGGTCTGAATTTCGCTTTCCCTCGCCTACGATGCCCCGCAATCGCGCTACAAAGACCAAAAGCGCCTTCGTGGGAAAAGAGGCTGGTGTAGATGCGGCGGTTTCAAAGCGCGAAACGGGAGGGGAGTTCCTTATGACCGGAAGATCACGCGGCGGAATGGCTCCCCGTTCACCAGTTCCGGCGCGATGGTGCAGCCCAAAACCCGGTCTACCAGAGTATCTCTCGCTTCACATCGGCCATTGAACTGTGGCAACGCATAGAGCAGGCCCCGCCCATACATATCGCGCAGCCGGTCATCTAAATTGAAGGTCCGCCCCGTTTCCGCGACACGGTATAGAGTCCATCTCGCATATTCGTAAAGAGAATTGGCGGAGAATTCCTTCGGGTTGCGATCCAAGAGAGTCTGCGCCATGAAGTGAAAACATTCAGGCTGATTTGCGAGGTGGTGCACCCACTCGCCCAGGAGAGGGTGATTGGAGTCGGGTGCCTTCCCGATTAATCGGGCGAGTGGTCGAACTGCGGCGCTAGCCTCTTTCTTGCTCATCCGTTCGTGAAACGATGGAGGTTTGCCAATCACTGGCACAGCGGGTGAGAGATGCTTCAGCCCGTCTAGCGCGATTGTGGCACCTTCCCTCCCGTGCCCGTATGTGAATTCAGCACCCGATACCGTTTCCAAGTTTGGCCGAAGTGCGTGTCCGTACCGTCTCCTTCCGACCCGCGCCGGGACCTCATCTCGTACAGTGCGGATGCGGATCATGCCGTCAAGCGAAGGCCACAGCAGGAGCACTATGCGGGCGAATGTCGCGTTGAATTGATCGTTGATAGCGTACTCTTCTTCCGGCGTGGCTGTGAGTCGCATCTCCCATCGCAAGAAATTGGTGATTGACTTCACACCAGCCGCCTTGCGGCCTTGTTCTTTGAGCCAAAAAAGCTCAGCTACCAGACGTGGAATAAAGTGGCGATTGGCACGGTGAAACCGGAGGACCCGGCTAGCCATCTCGTTGTCCATTTGCCTGTCTAGCAGAATCTCGATTGCGTCCATGACGCCTCTCGCCCACCAGTTATCGCGGGAACGTGGAAGGATACCGCACCGCAAAATGCTTGAACTGTGAGCGGGATCACAACCCGCCGCTGGAGAGCGGCGACTGTTAATTTAGGGTATACGTCAAACTGACACCATGGCTTGACGCTATTTCCGTCAGAATAGGGTCCATTATCTTTTTCCTTGGCAGTCCGTCAGTATGGTCATAGAGTCTAAGTTGACACACGGAGACACGATATGACGGCAGCACGGCGGGGCGGAAAGCTAATCGGGTATGTCAGAGTTTCAACGCTGGACCAAAACGAATCGCGCCAGCTTGAGGGTGTCCAGCTAGACAAGAGGTTTGTGGACAAGGCGAGCGGCAAGGATACGAAGCGCCCGCAACTGCAAGCGGCCTTGGACTACTTGCGGGATGGCGACGTGCTGGTGGTTCACAGCATGGACCGTCTAGCCCGCAACCTTGATGACCTCCGCAGAATCGTGATGGAACTGACGGGCAAGGGCGTGGTGGTGGAGTTTGTGAAAGAGCATTTGACGTTCACCAGCGAAGACAATGCCATGTCCAAGTTGCTCCTGAGCGTGATGGGCGCATTCGCAGAGTTTGAGCGTTCCCTTATTCGTGAGCGTCAGCGTGAAGGAATCGCCTTGGCGAAGAAAGCGGGAGTCTACAGGGGCCGGAAGCCGTCACTGACACCGGAGCGCGTCAAGGAACTGCGGGCGCGCGTGGCAGCCGGTGAAAAGAAAGCCGCCCTAGCACGCCAGTTTGGGATTAGCAGGGAGACGCTTTACCACTACGCACCTGTCAATGCATGACTCGGCCCGCGCAAGGCCCCTTTGTGCAAGAGAAATCGTACGGTAGTCACAGGCGGCCTTATCGCGAAGGTCCCACATCGATGCTCATGTCTCGTGATGCATGAAGCTCTCGATCTTTTCTACAAGCCCGTCTGACTTCCGAATCTCACATTCCCAGAGTTCAAGAACCTCCCAACCAGTTTCCGTTAGAGCGGAGAAATTCTTGGCATCTCGGCGGCGATTCTTCTCAATTTTCGACCTCCAGTAATCCGCATTCGATTTCGGTTTTGAGGCAATTTGACAGGTATGTCCATGCCAAAAGCAGCCTTGCACCAGGATGGCCCTTCTATGTCGTGGCAAGACAATGTCCGGAGTTCCAGGAAGATGTCTAACGTGCAACCTAAACCGATAGCCGAGCCTGTGCAAAATTGATCGGATCGCCATTTCGGGTTGAGTATTCTTGCCCCGGATTCGGCTCATGAGCTGCGAGCGTTGCGCTTTGGTCATTGTGTCCATTGCGGCACCTGTGCTGAAGTGGGAACCTGATGCTTCTAACGGATCAGCGAACCTCGGCTACATTATGGCTCTGTCGCTATACTGGACTAAAGCAAACGTAGGAGCACGGATGGCGGAGCCTGAAATCTGGTCATTTTTCTCGGGTGGGATGGGCCTTGACCTCGGGCTGGAACAGGCGGGTTTCACGACCACTCTTGCAAACGAGATTGATCCGGTGTGCTGCGAGACGATTCGGGGCAATCGCCCGAAGATTGATCTGATTGAAGGCGACGTTGCCACACTCGAAGCTGATGAGCTTAGGAAAAAACGAGGAAACCCTGACGAGGTGTTCCTTATGGTTGGCGGGCCACCCTGCCAAAGTTTCTCGACCGGCGGCAAACGTGCGGCATTGTCTGACCCACGCGGCAATCTCATTTACGTGTATCTGCGCCTCATCTCAAGGGTGCAACCAAGATACTTCGTCCTTGAAAACGTTGCGAACTTGACCACCGCCGCGCTGCGCCACAGACCAATTGAGGACCGTCCCGGGAAACACTGGAGTCTAAAGAAGTATCAGTCACACGCGATTCAAGAAGATGGGGCCGAACCAATGCAGCCCGATGAACTTTCGGGATCGGCAATCCGACAATTGTTTGCAGACTTAAGTGAACTCGGTTACCACGTCAATTTTGGTGTTGTCAGCGCGGCTGATTATGGAGCACCGCAAAAGCGGATGCGTTTCATCATGATTGGCGCACGTAACGGCAAAGCCCCCGAGCTTCCATGTCCAACTTACGGGGTCGAATCCCAGTCCCGAATGGCCCTTCGGACTGTGCGCGACGCCATTTTTGACCTTCGAGAAAAGCCCGGCGAACATTCCGAATACACTCCCTCAGTTGCCCGATACTTTGACCTCATCCCACCAGGTGGCAACTGGCGGCATCTGCCCGACGAGTTGAAGCGGGAAGCGATGGGAAAATCCTACGATGCAGGTGGGGGCAAAACTGGATTTTATCGGCGGCTTGCTTGGGACGAGCCAGCGCCAACAATCACGGGACGTTCAAATAGAAAAGGGACGGCGATGTGCCATCCGGAATTCACTAGACCGCTGTCCGTACGCGAGTGCGCCCGATTGCAAGGGTTTCCAGATTCTTGGGAGTTCTCTGGTTCGATGGCGTCCAAGTATCTTCAAATCGGAAACGCTGTTCCTGTCCCTCTCGGGCGAGCGGTAGCTGAGGCAATTGCACAGCACGCAAGCCAAGCGCACAAGGTGTCTCAAACAACCTTCGATTTGGAGTCAATGCTGAGTAAAGCAGTGACTCGCCTGCGCGCAACAGCGAGAAACAAGACTTCCTACAGGGCGGAAAACGCGACTGGACTGCTTTTTGGCTGAGGATTGGTGAATGCCAGAACTACTGCACGTGCCTTCAAATCATCCGTTGAATGGCATCCGAGACGACCTCAAAGAGAAGTTCCGGGCGTCCCAGGAGAGTTTGCTAGAACTGGAGTTCTCCAGCGGCTACGATCTGTGCGCACGAGCCGTTTCTGATTTGAAGGTGAATCTCTCCGTGCCGGAGGAGCTGCGCGACACCCCCGCAACGAGCTTCGGGGACCGCAAACATAAAGCCCTGATGAAGCTTTTTATTGACGCTCTTCTTAAGGACGGGATGCCAGAACACGCGGTAGGAAAGCAGGCTGAGACGCTCGCTCAACGAGTTGAACTCCTGCGCGCGTTTAAGCATCCCGACGCAGTGGTGGAGTTCGCAGAGGAAAAGGTCACCGATATTGTGCGCCGCTTTCCGGTATCAGCGAAGCAGATTCAATGTGGACGGAATCCCGGAGACGTACTTGATCCGTACATATTTGCGGCGGCACAGGGCTTGATCTACATTGACGATTTTGAAGGCACGATCACTGCAACGGTGTCACACAAAGTTCTCATGATGATTGAGGGCTTGATCGGACACTTGCACGAAGACGTTATCGGATTCATGCGCGGCAACGTGCGTGTGCCTGAGCCTCGTGGAAAGGACCAAGAGAGTTTTGATCCGCAAATGAATCCTTTTCCAGGTGCTGACTTGGTACAGCCACCGTTATCGAATCGCCCCGTGCGATTCCACCAGCTTAAGAGCAAGACAGGCTCCGCCAAGGGTGGTGATGGTGCGAGACTCGGAATCCAATTGAAGAAGCTGCGTGAGTATTACGGAGGTGAAGTTTTTTATGACGCCCTTATCGGAAACACGCTGCGCGGTCACAGGTCAATGGCGGGCGTTCTGAAGCAGGAGCCAAACGTGGTGGTCCTTGTCGGAGACGCTGCCTTTAGAGAACTCACAGGCAGCAGCGTGGGGCCGGAGCTTCTGCTGAGGCTTTACCAATCTACCTTTGAAGTAGTCGCTCGAAAGAGCGGCTACAAGCTAGAGGAAGTGGTGAAATCCGTTTTCGCAAGCTTTCAAGAACGACTGGAAAAAGAAGACTCAGGAGCAGGGTTTATTGAGTTGGTGCTTCACGATGCCGTAAATGGGCCTGCGAACGAGCAGGACAGCCGCCTCAGCAGGCCGGAAGGGGTCCAAGCGATGGCGAGCGAGTCGCCCGCCGCCAGCACTGATGAAGTCCTGCCGAATGACTCAGAGCCTTGAATTTCACCGAGCGGCACACCACGTCTGGAAGGCGAAGATCCTTGCAAGAAATAGACCCCTCGCTTAGGATATTTGCCAAGGAGTCAACATTCTGTAACCTCTTGATTTTAAAGATGGTCGGGACGGGCAGATTCGAACTGCCGACCCCTCGCACCCCAAGCGAGTGCTCTACCAGGCTGAGCCACGTCCCGACACAATCGAGCCGGCCCAGGTGAGCCGGCTGAGGGGTACCAGATAAGTTTACACCAGCAAATCGAAGACAGTTTTCGCCTCTGCGCGCTACTGCGAAGGAGGAACGTACTCCTGGGGCAAGGCCGAGCCCTCGCCAAAAAAGAACATCTCCATTTGCTCTACAAGGAACTGCTGCGCCTGGGGAGTCCAGGGCTGCAAGCGGTACTCGTTGAGCAGCATTTTCTGGCGATCGACCCACTCGGCCCAGGCCGCCTTGGAAACATTCTTGTAAATCTTCTGGCCGAACTCCGAGTCGAAGGGCGGCTCGTCCAGCCCCTCCATCTCTTTCTTGTTGCGAACGCAAAAAACCATGTGCGCCATGCCGCCTGCTCCCATCTCAGTGTTCTTTCTATTGTAAGAGATGAAGGGCGAGACGAGCGGGATGCGGGTAACTGAGAGAAGGGGCGCCGGACAGCGACGCCCCCGGGGAAGCCGCGGTCAATAGGCGGCAATGCCGTTGAGGCCCGCCGCGGCCGGAAGTCCGTTGACCTGACCAAGACCTGTAAGGCTGCCCTCGCTCTGTGCGGCGAAGATGCCGATTTCGCCCGCGCCCGAGTTGAGAGTGTAGACGAACTTGCCATCGCCGCTGGCCGCTATGTCGAGGTTGGTGCTGCCCGTGGGATTCGATGCAACCACGGTTGCGCCGATGGCTGTCAGCGTGCCGTTGCGTCCGATGGTGAAGCCGGAGAGATTGGACGAGCCCGCATTCGAGGTGTACACGCTACGGCCGTCCCAGGCCAGCACGTCCCAGCACGTAGCGCTTCCCAGGGTGGGAAGTGCGTCTGTGATGGTGTGGAGGCGCTGATTCCAATCGAGGCTATAAGAGGAGACGCTATTGGACGCGTTGCCCACAATTAGCGCGCCGTTTGCGGCGAACAGCGCGGCGAAGGGAACCGTCCCGGCACTGGGACTGGAGACCGGGGCTGACAGTGTGCCATTGGAAAAGACGCGGAAGACGTCAATTGTGTTGGCGGCGGATTCAGGCACAACCAGGAATTCGCGGTTGGGGCTCAGCACGACGTCGGTGGGTGAAGGTGCGTTACCGCTGAGGGCACGTGTCGAGTCCTTGATGGGAAAGAGGTGACCATTGCCCAGAATGCGGAAACCGCTGACGCTGCCATTGCCTCCAGCGTTGAGGACGAAGAGCAAATCGCCGGACTGCGTAACGGAAGTGGGAGAACTGCCACCGGTTGGCTGGACATCAAGAAGCCGGAGATTGGCGCCATGGACGGCAAACGACGAGACGGTGCCGCTGCCCGCATTGACAGCGAAGAGCAGGCGGTGGTCGGAACCGAGAGTGAGCGAACCCTGCGAGTGGAGTGGATCGACAGCGCCTCCACTGCCATTGCCACCGGTGCCGAAGGCGCCGGCCCACTCGAGTGAGCCATCGCTTTTGCGCCAGTATGCGTCGATCTGGTTGGCCGTTGCTGCATTGGTCATTACGAACACAGCGCCACTGTTCTCTTCAGCAGCTGCGCGCTGCGGCGCGTTCGCCAGCACTCCAGCAGCGATAAGACACACGAAGGGTACGAGCCTGAAGCTTTTCATTGCACCGTTACTCCATTCAAGGGAATTTGGCCCTGTCGTGGCGCCCAGTTGAAGCACGCGCCAAGGGCCTCTGTGCCCAATAGGAGCGATGGGAACGGAGAAAGGTTACAGCAGAAACGGAAGAAAGACGCGACTGTTGGTTCCAATCGAGCTTCGCTGACGATTAGTGGATCAACTCCGCAACTACGTTGACCTCTTCGTGCCGCGTGGTGCCGGGAATGTCGAGCGAGCCCACGACGAGCGATTTGTTTTGGGAGAGAAGCACGTTTCCCTCGAGCTGAGTTTGGCGAATTACGGGATCCTGCGCACCGAGTCCCGATTTTTCGTCTGCAAGAGCGGACTGCTCAATTTTGGTTTGAAGGCGGAGATCGTCGGGCGCACCTTCCACAACGGCCTCGATGTTGAGGCCAACGTCGACGTATTGCACCTGCGAACTCGGAGTATTGTTGTCGGACGACACGCCGCCGGTGACGATCGGAACACGGCTGCCCTGCTTGAGAACGGTTTTCTCTCCACAGAGAGCGATGACGCTGAGATGCTGCGTGCTGATGTGTTTGTCACCGTCGGTCTCGACGAGAGTGTATGTGAGGCGGTAGACCTTGCGCGATTTATCGAGCTCCGCAATCAATTTTTGCGCTTCGGCAAGATCTTCGGGAGTGCCGTGCACTGAGATGGCACGAAGCGATGTTTCGGCAAAGATATGGCCGTGCGGCAGCATATTGCGAAGATCGGTTTGAATATCGTTCAATTCGCGCTGATCTGTCACATGAGCAAGAAAGAAAGTCTGCGAGATTTCTGCTGGTTTCGCGTCGACTGCGTGCGATTCCATTGCCGAGGTTTGCGTGAATGCAGTTTGCGCAAACGCGAAGACAAATGTAGCGAATGTGCAGGCAGAGCAAAGGCGACGGCGCAGGTACGCCGGCGAATGGATGTGCATGACAAGCCTCCCAAGGGATGATGCGCTGCGCGAAACAGATTGTCTGCTGTGTGGTTCCGGGCAGGTTCTGTGCAGAAAGACGCGGCGCGACGTCTGGCGCTCGAAAATGTTTCTGATTTCTGCAGTTGTATTCTCTATTTATGTGCGGAAGGTTTGCGCGGCGATCGACGCAGGAAGTGTTGGCGGACTGGTTTGGCGTAGAGATGGAAGACATGCCTTTCTTCGCGCCAACCTACAATGCGGCTCCGCAGAGCACGCAGCCCGTGGTGCGCCTGGATCGCGACACAGGCAAGCGTGCGGTGTCGTTGCTGCGGTGGGGACTGATTCCGTTCTGGGCAAGAGATGCGAAGTTTGGCTACACGACGATCAATGCGCGGGCCGAAGAAGTGGCAAGCAAGCCGGCGTATCGCGAAGCGTTGAAGAAGCGGCGCTGCCTGGTCCCGGCCGATGCCTTCTACGAATGGCAGAAGATCGATGCAAAGACAAAGAAGCCCTTTGCGATTGCCTTGCGCAGCCGCGAGCCGTATGCCTTTGCCGGTTTGTGGGAGCGGTGGGCTCCCAAGGACGGCGAGGCCCTCGAAACCTTCACGATTGTGACGACCGATCCGAATGATCTGATGGTGAAGATTCACGACCGCATGCCGGTAATTGTCGAGAAACGTGATTATGATCGCTGGCTGGAACCTGGCGATCCCGCGCAGCCACCCACAGACCTGCTTCGCCCTTTTCCAGCAGACAAAATGGCGGCATGGCCTGTCAGCGCGCGGGTGGGCAATGTGCGGAACAACGACGCTCAACTGCTGGAACCCGAGACTCCGCAAGAAGAGCAACCTGGGTTATTTCAATAGTCTGCAGGATCCGCGGCTGCGGTCTGGGCCGAAATTTACTTGACAAAGAGGGAAAATCGGATTTTCCTGTTGGCGAACAAATCTTCACGAGTACCCGTGTGTCTGGAGTCAAGCTGCGCTTCCGATGGACCTCAAAGAGCCTCGGAAAAACGCAGCAGACCCGCCTTAACCAAGGCGTGAAACCGGCACAATGCGTGGAGATTGCAAGGAGAACGAAATGAGCAATCAGGTTCCTTCGACTGCAAATCAGGCGGGGCTTTCAGAAAACGCCGCAGGCGGTCTGGCGTACATCACCATCATTCCTGCGATTATTCTTTTGCTGGTTGAGCCCTACAACAAGAGCCCTTACGTTCGCTTTCATGCATGGCAATGCATTTTCTGGGTCATCGGCTGGATTGCGATTGACGTGGTCCTCGGCATCAGCGGGATGATTCTTCCGTTCTTCCATTTGTTTGCCTATGGACTGTATTCCATGGTCTCGCTGGCCATGCTGATCTTGTGGCTTATTGTCCTGATCAAGGCTCTCAATGGCGAGCGGCTGAAACTGCCCATCATTGGCGATCTCGCCGAAAAACAGGCCGGACGCTAGTGCTGCATCGAGAATGGGTCAGTTGCGCTCTGCCGATTGCCCCAAGCTGTAAGCTTCAGAGACCCGCCGCTTAAGCTTCCCCCGCTCCGTGGCGTCGTGTATTCCGGTTGAACGTTTTTCTGGGTCCGCCACTCAAAGCAAAGGAGCAACCATGTCCGATACTCCGCAACCCATTCCGCCGCAGGCAGCACAGAGCGGGCTGACCGACAACACTGCAGGCGCGCTTGCCTACATCACGTTTATCCCGGCGATCATTTTTCTGCTTGTCGAGCCATACAACAGGAATTCGTTCATCCGATTCCACGCCTGGCAGTCGATTTTCCTTGGGATCACGTGTGTGGTAGCCGACTTTGTTCTCGGTTTGATCCCAATCATCGGCTGGTTTGTACTGTTGCCGCTGTTCTGTCTCGGGGTTTTCGTACTCTGGATCGTCCTGATTATGAAAGCACTGAAGGGCGAGCGGTATGAGTTGCCGGTGATCGGCAAGTATGCCGCACAGCAGGCGGGCAACTGAAAGTTTTCGCACAAAACTAGCGACGGCGCTTTTTGCCTGAACGCTTCTGTCCCTT